>Ga0207985_1000073_pt1 | contig 24281 bp, 21 predicted proteins | sample ETNtaG_3_FD_185761 | JGI IMG/M metagenome (GOLD analysis project Ga0207985, IMG submission 185761) | Marine microbial and viral communities from oxygen minimum zone, Eastern Pacific Ocean - ETNP201302SV84 (SPAdes) (version 2) | ecosystem: Environmental > Aquatic > Marine > Unclassified ...
AGAGCCAGAGCCAGAGCCCGAGCCAGAGCCCGAGCCAGAGACGGAAGTACAGCAAGACTCTACTAATTGCCCTATATGCGGTACTGAGGCTCCAGTAGGCTCTTCCTCATGCATAGTCTGTGGGTATTCATTTATTTCATGATGCAGCATATATTTCGACCGAAGTGTTGATTGTTGTCTTGTTATGCCGATGTACATGGCCGAGGCAACAAACCCAGCAGATGCCCAAGTTCAGGCATTGTCTGCAATGATGGGGCCGATGATGGTGATGATGGTTGTAATGGCATCAATGATGTTTTTCCCCTTCATTAGAATTGCATTATCCGTTAGTGCCGGATCAGTTATTGAGCCGACTCTTCCATTCCACAGCCAATACTTCGTTCCTACTGTCTTCGTAGTCGGCTCGAGTATAATGGTTGTAAATACGATTATCCGGTCATTTTTTGTAGATTCCCTGAAGCAGGCCCACAATGCTCACAGGGGCAAGCAGATCGGTAAACAGCTTAGGGAAGCTAGAATGGAACGCGATACCAGTAGAATCAACAAGATGCAGGAGCTTCAATTGTCTCTGGGGCCAGAAAATATGGCGACACAGGCTGAAATGTTTAGGCCCATGATGTTCACAATAGTCTTCATAATAGCTATATTCAGCTGGATGTCACACTCCATAGAGACGTTTAGGGTATCATACGTTAGCCTCCCATGGTCTCCAACATGGAGTTTTAGTGAGAGGATTTTCTGGATAATACCCGCATGGATAGCATCTTACATCACGATGAGCGCACCTCTAGGCAGGATAATCGATAGGCATATCAAAATTATTAGGTATAAGAGACATCCATTGGTTCTTGCAGCGGAACCAATCCCAGAGCCTCTCCTGCATTTGCTTGAGGAACCAAAGAAGAAATCACGTTCCTCTAAATCAAAGACCAGACAGTCTCAGAGGAGAAGGTCAGGACCACGAAAAACAGCGCAAAAGAAAGAGGAGCGAGAAAAAATCAGAGGTGGAAATACTCTCGCAGCTCCGCCCATGAAAGGGTCTACATGCCCTACATGTGGATCGGAATTCATCATCCGTGCGTCAAGTGGTAGGCTCAGATGTGATGTTTGCAGGCACGAGTGGAGGTGAGTCCCTGCTCATAATGACTGTAAGCGGAAAGCCAGGTAGCGGTACATCAACGCTAGTAGATTTACTTTCTAAGAATAGAGGATTGAATTCTGTAAACGGAGGGGACATCTTCAGGCAGGAAGCACAAAGAAGGAAACTTAGTGTAGAAGATTTCAGTAGACTGTGTAAGGAGGATTTCGAAGTAGACAGGTCCCTAGATGATGCCCTCAAAGAGATGATTTCATCTACTAAGGGACCATCAATAGTGGAGAGCCGTTTGAGTGGGTGGTGGGCCTACTTGGCACGTGTAGATTGTCTAAGAATTTGGATTGAAGTGTCAGACGAAGAAAGAGCGCGTAGAATCCAGTCTAGAGAAGGCGGTAATTTTGATGATGTTCTTGAATCATCTAAAAGAAGGAATTCTGACGATATGGAGAGGTATCAGGAACTGTATGGTATTGATCTAGATGACATGTCGCCATACAATATGATTATTGACGCGGACAATCTGGATGCACTAGAGGTATTTGAGATGGTACAACGAGAATTGGAGGATTGAAATTGGGAAACATGATTATCCTACAAGATTCAACAAACACCGACTCAAAGTCCGGAGGAAATCCATATTCCAGAGATATATCGGAACTTTTTCAGTCGGGTGTAATTCTAGTCAACAAGCCGAGAGGGCCAACCAGTCATCAACTAGCTTCATGGGCTAGAAATCTTCTTGGAATCAAAAAACTCGGTCATGGCGGGACATTAGATCCGTTTGCAACAGGGGTTCTAGCCCTCCTATGCGGCAGGGCCACTAGGCTAACTGACATCGTCCTAGCAGGGGAAAAAAAATATGTTGGGGTTATGAGATTCTCTAAACAAGTCGATGAGGATAAGGTAATCACTTCGTTATCGTCTTTAGTAGGGAGATCCTACAACGTCCCACCTAAGGAATCCGCAGTTAAAGTGAGAGTGAGGAGTAGGATTTTCAACTCAATTCAACTCCTTGATTTTGACTCAAAATCAAGAATCCTTGTTGTTGAAATTGATTGTGAGGCAGGTACGTACATCCGTACATTGGCTAGAGATCTAGGGCTGATGGTCGGCTCAAATTGTGAATTGATAGAGCTTCATAGGACTAAATCTGGAACCTTTGATTCATCGATGGCATGTACAATGCAACAGCTTACCGATGCTCTCCATGTGTACAGGGAGCATGGCGATGAGCGAGGCCTTAGGAGGATAATATGCCCCATAGAAAGATTACTTACTCATCTGCCAAAGGTTGTCATAAAAGACGGAGCCGCCGCGGCTCTGTCACACGGAGCAACCCTTGCAAGACCGGGAATTGTCAAAGCTACAGCAGGCACTAAGGCTGGCTCAATTGTATTAATTGAGACTCTAAAAGGAGAAGCAGTCTCTATCGCTGAGCTGACAGTAGATTCAGACGCACTTCCAGAGATAGATTCTGGAGAAATTGCAATCCCTAAATCTGTTTTGATGAGTCCCGGGATTTACCCTCAGACGTGGACTAAATCGAACTAAGCAATTTCATGCTCTTCGTAAATCCACTCATCAGTCTCTAACCGAATTATCAGCTTCATAGTGATGCCCTCCATCCCAGTTGGAGATAGGGTTCGAAAAAGTAGCATGTATAACCATTATCCGAGAATAACCGATTATCGGCCCTCAGTGCTCTTCAGATTCTTCCTATCAACTACTTTCTATCCTTTCTGAAAGGCTTCTTTACTCTGCCAGGGCCAATCTGAACAATAGCAAGGCAAATGATCACAATGCCAATCGCCAAAGCTAACAGAACAGCATCGTTTACCCCTACTATGCCTCTCTCTTCCCCATTTGTGGACTCATGGACTATTATCTCCACTTCCTTGATATTGTTACTTTCGTCGGTCTCGAGGATAGATCCAGAATAATCAACATCTATCCTAACGAATTGGCTGGATGGCCCCTGGAAAACTGCGTCACATTGTATGTAACCGAGTCCACCGGATGAAATGTGTCCGATGGTCGAGGTTCCAACTAAGGCCCCGTCGAGATAACATCTCACTTCAACACCACTCGCATCACCCATTCCTTGGTTTCGCACATTGGCAACAATCCTCCCAACTTGACCATCAATTATCATAGAGTCCCCTGTAACTGAATTTGTTATTGATACACTCTCAACTAGAAGGTCAGATTTTGATGTCACTATAACATCAATAATCTCCGAATACTGGTTATTGCCATCGTTTACGGTAACCTCTACAGGATGAACACCAGTCTCAACTGGTGTCAAACTTAGATTCCCCTCGGAAAAAACAGCCCAGGAACGGCTACTTGTGACCACGAGACTATCCGAATCGGGATCAAATATCTGCAACTCCAAGGTCGCAGTTTCACCAATCTCGACATATATGCTCATCGGCAATCCCTCGAAGACTGGGGGATCTTCTACTTCAGAAACAAATACTCTGAAGGAGTCTGCCCACTCATTTCCACGCTCGTCTTCTACAGTTATCTGAATCAAAGACTCGCCATGGGATTCAGAAACCGGCTGGATGACTAATGAGCTACCTTCTGAATAAACACTTACTATATCTCCTCGGGAGCTAAACGCACTAACAATTAGGTCTTCTTCTGGTGTCAAATCATCGGTACATGTTACACTGAGAGGAAGTAATACTCCACCTCCATCTTCAATTAGTTGAATATCCTCAATTCCAATGCACACAGGATTCCTGTCCCATTCCAACAGATATCCTCCTGAGATACTTACCGACTCGATATGAATGACTAAGGTTTCCGGAGACCCGTTAGACGCCCATTGAAACCTTGACGCAACTCCAAACTCAACAGAGTCTGCGTGTCCAGGCAGAGCATGGCCTATTGGGACGCTAACAGAAAAACTCCCTAAATTTATCGGCATAGTTTCAATGAGATAATCGCCCATGGCGAACCTGAGAGAGCTTCCCGCTTGAGATAGTCCTGAAATGTTCCCAATTATAGATCCTGTAACTTCCAAATGGGGGTCATTGAGGTCAATCCGTGTAGAACTAATACATCCATCATGAATTGTCAACCTAACCGTATTGGTGACATCACCCTGAGTCAACAAATCACCATTGCCATATGTCTGCCAATTTTCAAATGATGACTGTCCCAGTGGCATGGCTTCAATTGTGAAATTACCATCACCGAATACATGAATCCTCCCTAATTCTTGATTGAAAGGAGCAGTAACTGTGAATTCCCATGTTCCTGGATTTTCGTCCTCAGTGGTTAGTCCACAGCTCTCTGCTACTAGGCTGTTGACGTCACCGTCGTATGGCCCGAAGTCTAAGACAGGCATTCCATTTCCAATGAGCTCATTGGTAGCCTTCACATTTTCAAAGGAATACCATGGTTGTAGATACTTAGCTTTCAAACCAACCGCGTCTACCCTCACTTCTGAGTCATCACTGCCACCTCCTTGAGAAACGTAGTCTATTGTGACGTAGGCACCTTCGGCCAGTTGCCAAGTCCATTGTGCCTGATCATCTAGGGGAAGCACCAGTGGATTGTTCATTTTGTAAACCCCCGAAATAGTTCTAGTATAGGTCTTAACGAGTTTTTCACTGCCCACGCCTCCGAGAATTATTCTCACGGTATCTGAATAAAGAACGTCTGGTATCTCAAAGTGGATTACCAATGATATATTGGACAGAACCAATGAGCTCATACCCTCAAATTCAAAACCATCCAAAGTGATATTTGGCCCTCTGGACCATGTGTAGAACCCATCAGGATTGCCTATGCTGTAATTAGACGAAGTAGGGCTTGAACTGGACCAAGATGTTATCTCGCCGAAGTTCTCCGGCCTATCATGGGTAAACGACAGCTCGCCATCTGCTACAATTCCTGTTGAGAACTGAGCAGGATTCTGACTAAACCCAGAAGTTGAAGAAATCGACCATATAGTGCTATCCTCGAATGAACCTGCTTCAAAAACCTCCGTCTCTTCTGCAGTGATGACAGTATCACCAGCAACAATACCGGGTATTTGAATGGAAATAAGGATTATGAGCACCATTGTGATGCACCTTCCCAACCCTCTCATATTTTACCCACGAGAACCATAGTGCTTCAACCCGTTGGTCTCTAGCGCCCTCTGTGCATAACTGTTCATAAACGGGACTACTCACGACAATCCACAGACGGCTGTGATAGTGTAGCGGTTAGCACGGTGGGTTGTGGTCCCGCCGGCCCGGGTTCAAGTCCCGGTCACGGCCCCATTACTAGAGTCAGCTGTTAAGGTCACCGTCAGGAATATCATGTCCCATTTTATCCACCTTAATAGCCATATATTCTCTATTCTCATCACTTATCCCTACTATTAGCGGCATTCTCTCAGACACAGTCGTTCCATTCAATGATAATTGCTTAACTTTATCTGGATTATTTGTCAGTAAGCAAACATTGTGGATCCCCACAGCCTTAATTATCTTCGATGCGATTGAATAATCTCTTGCATCAGCAGGATGGCCAAGTAGAAGATTAGCCTCCACAGTGTCGGCCCCCTTGTCTTGTAGATTATATGCTTGAATTTTAGCATGCAAACCAATTCCTCGACCTTCTTGTCTCAGGTACACAATACACCCCCAACCAACATCCTGAATTTGTCTTATTGCGGCATTTAATTGGGGTCCACAATCACACCGTAGACTACCGAAGGCATCTCCAGTTAGACACTCAGAATGAACTCTGACAAGTACCGGATTAGGGCCCCCCATCTCGCCTAATGTCAATGCCACATGATCGAGACCACTCTCAGCATCATGGAAGACCCTTATCCTGAAATCACCTTGATCAGTGGGTAGTTTGGCATCTGCTGGAACTCCTCCCTTCTCCATAATACCAATCTCATCTGAAACCATTCAAACATCTCCTAAAATTGCTGAATTCTTGATTAGGAATGTGAACTCTCCTGAGTTTTCTTCAATTGATATCAGTGACACATTCAACCTCTTACATAGAAGTGGAATATCCCTCAAAGTTTCACGATCATCACATACCACCTCGATTAGATCGCCGTCCGATAACTCGGACAATGCAATTCTGGTCTCATTAATAGGAATCGGACAAAAAAATCCCAGGAGATTCAAAATTTTTCGTTCTGGACCCATCAGACCCACATACTTACCGAGAGGTAGGACCGTTTGAATCCCACCCTCAAGCATTTACTATTTTTGGATTAAGAGAAACACCATCCATCTTTCTTCCCTTGATTACATCGATGACATAAGCAACCTTCTCAACATGAATCTCCACGATCAAACCTTCAGAATCAGCGTACGTCTCTCCGATAGCTATTTCAGGAATTCTTGCTTCTGAGACAATCCAATCCACAATCTCTCTTCGGGTCTTTTCTGAACCTCCGAGACTCATTCTAACGCACACCATGCCAAAGGCATCCGAGACCTCTTCCCAGTCGTCCCTCCTTGGTACGAAATCTCGCTCTACCCCTGCTGGCAGAGATGGTGGCTCAACAAAGGGTATTGTCAGGCCCCATGTGGAGCAGATTCTTTCTATTGATTGCACCTCTTTGCCAGAAACGAAGCTCCATGATTCACCCCTGCGTCCCATTCTCCCTGTCCTTCCTATCCGGTGAACATAGACTTCGGTATCATCAGGTAGATCGTAATTAATTACATGAGTAATGCCATCTACATCTAGCCCTCTTGCCGCAACATCAGTAGCAACAACAATTTTTTCAGATCCATCTCTGAATGAATTAAGTATTTTCTCTCTCTTGTTTTGTGGCATGTCTCCGTGCAGGCCTACGGAATTGAAACGAAACTTCCTTAGCCTCTCGACGATTAAGTCGACCATTCTCTTAGTATTGGAGAAAATCAGTATCTGTGAGTCATCGCCGGTATTTCCAATTATCCTCCCCAATGCCCAGAGTTTGTTCGCTCTACCAACTCTGACCGCATATTGATCAATTTCTGGTACTTCCACAACCAGATCTTCGCTCATGACATGCACGGGATCTCTTAGGAATTCCTCGGCTGCATCCAACACTTCCTCTGGAAAGGTCGCACTAAATAGAAGAGTTTGCTTTCTATTCACCGTTTTCTCAAAAATCCATAAGACATCGGGGAAGAAACCCATATCTAACATCCTATCTGCTTCATCTAGACAGAATAGGGAGACGGTTTCCAAGTTAAGATGTCCTCTTTTGGACATATCAATGACTCTTCCAGGAGTACCCACTACGATATCTGTTCCTTCTTTAAGCTCCTTAGCCTGCTTCTCTATATCGGTTCCCCCATATACTGTCTGAATGGCTAGCCCCTTCTTCCCTTGTAGTATCGATAGCTCCTCGGAAACCTGTACGGCCAACTCTCTGGTTGGGCATAGGATAATTGCCTGAATTTTCCCAGAAACTTCACACTTCTCCAGTATTGGTATTCCAAATGCGGCGGTTTTGCCTGAACCGGTTCTAGCTTGCCCTACTATGTCCCTACCCTTCCTGGCATGTGGGACAGACTCGATCTGTATTTCTGTAGGTTCAGTCCATCCTCTTTCTTTGATTGCTTTTGAAATGGGCTCCTCTAAGTCCCATTTCTCAAAACCTATGGGTGGAGTAGTCATGGAAATGCCTCAGAATCAGAAGTTCTCCGATTCTTTGATCTCGGCCTGGAGCTCTCCCATCCAGTACTTCTTGCAATTCTCCTTGGTAAGGAACTGTTCCTTACTGGAGAAGTTGTGATTGTAATGATTATCTTGTACAGATGTAAACTGAGTCGGCTTCCTCTTGTGAAACTTCTGGAGGACGTGTTGCCTCATGTACTGCCTGAACTTGAGGGACTTCGCACGGTTGTATCCTTTAGGGGTCATGCCCTCCCACAGGCGTTCAAATCGCTCCGCCTTCTCGTCAACAATCTCACTCATTTGCCACCCTCGCTTTCCGGCCGACTTAACTTGTCTTTATGATGTTCACCCTTCATGATGGCCCCAACCATCTTTAGGTCTGAAGCATTTTCCTCATCATCTGGTACATTTTCCAGAGGTGCTAAAAAGCTATTCTTCTGTTCCTCGGTTCCCTCCATCTCCAAGTCGGTGGATAGCGACTCAAGCCTCTTTCTCAAGTCCATCCGAGTCTCCTGACGCAGTAGCTCTTTGGCAGTTTCTCTCAATTCAGTACCACTCAAAATTATTGAGAGAAGCCCTATGCAGGCTTTCCTCAAATCATAGTCCCTGTCACGTGCCCCATCTATTACCATCCTTGAAACTCTTGGACTTTCCATGTTCAGCTTCTTTAGAGCACCTATGGCCGATTTTCTGACCGTTGCATCATCATCAGACATCGCAACCTCCACCAGAATAGCCGCAATTCGCGGTTCCACTCCTGCCAGAGAGTTAAGTGTCTTTGATGCCCTCCTCCTGACTTCAGCATCCTCATCTTCCAAGCACCATCCTATTAGGTCCCATCCTTCAGCACCTCCTTTGGTAGCCAATACTCTGAGAATCGAGGAGGCTCTTCTTCGCAGGTCGACATCTTCCTCGCGAATAAGCTCATCAATGTGAAGGCACCCTGTTTCTGCCCATCTCTGAGATGTCGATTTCAAAGCAGCGAAGGCGCTCTTTCGATGTTTCTCTACTTCATGCCTAAGCTCCCTTCTCAGAACTTCTTCACAGCCGGACGGAAAAATAGGTGCCATTTTGACGAGGGAATTCATTGCTTCCTCTCTAACTTCGTTAGAGTCGTCCATTAATCTGTCAGAAAGGCACCTGATTAGCCCTTCATGTTTCCTCAAAGAGAATGAGGGCATACTCTCTAAAGCCGTGGCTCTAATAGAGTCATTATCATCATCTAGGCAATCTAGGAGAATACTATGAGCAGTTTCAATATCGCCTTCAAAAACACGACTTAAGGCCCTAATGCCATCCTTCCTCCTCGCAAAACCGCCACCTGAGGTTCTTGGTAGATCTAACATCTCTAACTCCCCCGATGCCAACTTTAAGATATCTGACCTAGGGATAACCTCCCAAGTTCCAGATATCGGAAGAAGTCCCCGGATGTCAGAGTCTTCTTTGGCACTCGATTTCCTGAGCGCTCTACCAGTTCGTGGATCTCTGGCTATGTATTCCCTGGCCATGGGACTCAATCGCCGCACTACCTCGTCCCTATTCAATTGAGTGCCAATATGTTTATTCTGCAAAATCCTATTCACTGGTGGCCCGACAGTTCTTCACATGGGGAGTATAGATGAGGAGATAAGGAGGATTATCCATCAGACATTTTCCAATTCTACCACTGATGAGCTACCCTTTGATGAACTGGTTAGAATATGGACCCTTGATATGCAGTGGATGGACCCGGCGGTAGCTCATCAAATAATACAAAAATTATGTGAAACAGGATGGCTGACAAATTCCGACGGGAGACTATCCCCAAACCGTAATGTCATGCCCCTGGATCCTCCGTTTGGATGGAACCCGATAATAAGGAGTTTGTTAAGCCCCCCAGAACTTGTCGTCAAAACCGTTCAACAATCTCACAAACTCATTCCTGAGAAAGATGTTTCATCACAGATTGAGGTTGTCGCCAATCAAAAGTATCCACCAGATTGGGCCGAAGCAAGTATAAAGCCAATGATTGCATGGATTTCGGAAGAATCAGGGTTGCCGATGAAAGAGGTCGTCAGACGCGCACAAAGAAAGAGGAGGGCGCTAGGCCCAGTCACTCTCTGGATGGCGCTTTCCCTAGTGGCGAGAGAGCAAGGATTGAATATGTCAAAAATAGCCGAATTGATTGGAAATCCAAATTAAGATCCGTTCGATGTCCTGACCTCAGCAGCGAGTAGAACTGGTAGGACAATCAGAGAAAGAATTAATGAAAATGCTACGGCGATGGAACTCACTATTCCAAAGTCGCTAATTACTGGAATTGGAGATAGCATCAGTACCAAGAATCCGCATATCGTAGTCCCTGCGGACATCAATAGCGCGGTACCAGTTGTCGAATACATCTCCCTCATAGAATCCCAAACGCCCATGCCTGAACTCCTATTCTTCTCGAACCTCCTCCAGACATGTATCGAGTAGTCTATCCCTAGGCCAATTGTTAGAGCCGTGATCATTATGGTAAGAACATTCCAATTAAGTCCAAGCATAGCCATAGATCCAACAACCCATGCCCCGGCCAATCCAACTGGAAGGATAACCACCAAGGATTGTCCAAGCCTCCTAGTAAGCAGGAATAGGACAAATATGGATACTAGAAGGCTTATCGCCGTCGACTCAACTTGTGAGACGACCAATCCGGAAAGAATTCCGTCTATCATCACGACGTCTCCAGAAGCGTAGGCTCTACATTCAACAAGTCCGTCACTACCCTCAATTAATGATGCCTGATGCTTGAAAACCTCAGATACCCTTGCTGAGTCTTCACTGGTCTTAGCCACTACATCTATGCTCATTTTCAGAAATAGTATTCCCGAAGAATCCTCAGTCAGTGCTACATGATCAGATACTCTCTCAGACCATGTTTGGCCCCTAAGAGGATCGCCTACGGAATCGTTCGATAACAGTGAGGATATTGCTGAGGTGAGATCTCCTTCCACGAATCCGTCAGAAATCCCTAGCTCACCATCAAAAATTGCCAGATGGAATTCTTCTCCGAATGCCTGATCGCTATCGACAGCGTCTCTCAATATTGGGTATAGCCCGTCATAAGATGGTCGATCAGATGAGGTACTCGTCGGATTGACTACTTCGGGGATTCCCGAAATGCGCGTATCCAAAAAGTCCATTGCCCTAAGTAGATCCGATTCCCCAGTTATTGAATCATCCCCTACGGGGGGCTCAATGAAAATATCCACAGTTTTCCAAGCCGCAGCATCATACGAATCGTAGATATCCTGCCTCACTTGCATTACTTCCATCTCGTCTTCAGAAAGGAAATCCGTTAATTCGAAACTAGTATCTAATTCCATCACGGCAATCGATACAGAGCCAGTGGTTACAGCCGCTACAGCCAGCATGACCCAAACTGCATTCTTTCTCTGGAACTCTGTAGTATACATAGCCAACCTGTCAAATTGTAGGCCAGCAGATGTCCCATTCCCTATCCCCCTCTCTGCCACAACATGCACGGCACCCACAGTTACTGTACTGGCCAAGAAGGCAGAAATGACCCCGAGTGCCAAAGTTGCGCCAAAAGTTCTCAACGGGGGCAGGGGGGAGAAAGAATTCGATAGGAAAGCAAAGACAGTGGTAACTACTGCTAGCATCAAAGCTACCCGTATAGAGTCGAAGGACTGAACCCAAGCAGCAGCAGCAGAAGCTGACGATCTTCTGGCTTTCTCATATCCTCTCTGAAGGTGTATTGAGTAATCTATGCCCAATCCTAGAACTACTGGCGCCACCGCGACTTCCAAAATCGAGAATTTCATGCCCAAGAGAGTGATAGTCCCATATGTCCAAATCAGAGCCGCTGATAGACTCAAGAGAGGGGCGGCAACCATGATAACAGAACGGAAAGCCAATGCTAGAACAGCTACGACAACTGCTATCGATATCACGAATAACCAAATCATTTCATCAAGTGTCTTATCGTTGATATCGCTACTAATTAGATCATCTGAAATTACTCCGTAGGATAGGCCAGAACCCCCCTCAGAATCCAGATGAGTTCTAATCTGCTGGGCTACTTCTTCCCTTCCATCCCTATCCAACGTTCCATTTAACTCGATTACCCAAAGCGTACTTGAAGCAGTGGGAGTAGGGTCTCCGTCACCATCCTCAAGCCACTCGCAAACTTGATCATACTCAAAATCAGTATGAAGCATAGCTGATGCCGCAAAAGATGCAGTCGCCAAGGCCCTCTCGTCCCCTGATGCTTCAATACAATCTTCGCCTTCATCCAAAACGGCCTCTAATAGGTCAGCCCAATCGGCAAATTCGGAGATCCTCGATTCATCGTCAGTCCTTTCATCAATAGTACGTTGAATCGCATCAGCCGCATTGATATGGGAAGAAATACTACCTTCTGGTACCATCGAGTTAATGGCGTCCATATCTTCCAATAATCCTGATAATTGCTGAACTCTCAGAACATTACCACTATCCTCAGATTTTACGTGGACATATACCCTATGGCCTGTGGGCGGAATCGCCTCATCAATTCTATCTGCGGCCTGCTCAGATTCGCTATCAGGGGAGAACGATTCTAGGTCTGTTGTGAAAGCCGGGAGCGGTATTATCACACTAGCCATGAAAACGGTAAGCAGAATACTCACCATCAGTGAAGGCAGAGCTAATCTCTCGAAAGCCGATACCAGTCTATCTCTGGCCTCTCGGTCCCCCATGAGTCTTGGCCAAACCAACTCACTGTTTAACTTAGGCTTTCAGCAGGCCCCGCAGGGGCTACTAACTTAGGAAAGCCCTCAAAAGGGAGTGTCCGGTCGGGCGGATATCCATGTCGATAAAAGTACTAATGAATGAGGGTCGCGAACTTAGACTTAGGATTTCAGGAGAGACGCATACAACCCTTCAGCTTTTCAGATCAAGGTTGAACGAGAGCCCAAACGTGGAGTATGCAAATTTTTTCCAGAAGCATCCAGATTTGGATGAACCAGAACTCTACGTTAGATCTGTCAAGGGAAAGAAGGCCGAGAAGGTGTTTAGAGATCTATGCACCGGAATCTCAAAGGAGTTCTCAGGGCTAAAACTCTGAGGATGGTGAGAACGTGCCAACGGATGGCATAGAGGAATCTCTAGGACTCGTTGGCTGGGCATTTCCAGATGAGGGCGTAGGCGGTCTACTAAAGGTCAGAGTTGAAGATTTCAGAGTTGAGGAAGTTTCCCGAGTTCCTGCATTGGACCCAAAAGGGAGATTTACTGTGGCAAGGGTCACGTTAACTAATTGGGAAACCAACAGGTTCCTGAACCGACTATCAAAACAATGTGGGATCAGTAGGAACAGAATTTTTGCCTCAGGACTTAAAGACAAGAGAGCTGTTACCACTCAAATTCTTGTTATAGATGCGAATATCAAGAAAGTAGAGGCGGTCGAAATTCCCGATTGTGATTTAGAGATTCTTGGAAGGACTCATCAGAAAGTTGGAATGAGTGATCACGATGGAAATAGATTCACAATAACAGTCAGAGGATGCTGTTTTCCCGACGGTAAGCCGATGGATGGAAAAGAGGCACTACTCAGAGTAAATAGGATTCGTGAGGGGCTTTCAGAAAGTCTAGGAGCCGATGTATTCCCCAACTGGATTGGCCCTCAAAGATTCGGCGCCAACAGGCCAGTTACCCCATTAGTGGGCATGGCAGTCATTCAAGATGACTACGAATCAGCCGTAGACTTGTATCTGGGAATGCAAGGAGGCAGAGCCAGTGAGGAAACATATAATTTCAGGAAAATGTGGAGGGAAACCAAAGATCCATCTAAATGTCTGGAAATAATTCCAGATCATCTCGGCTATGAGAGAGAAATGCTCAATCACCTCGAGAGTAAGCCAGATGACTGGCTAGGGTCATTCAAGACCCTTCCCAACTCTCTTCAGTTGCTGATGATACACTCTTTGCAATCACTGGCATTTAATCATACACTTTCCTTTAGGATATCTTCTGGGATGAGCATAATCGACCCCGAGATAGGCGACATAGTCGCTCCAACCAAGTCCAATGGTAGAATAGACGTATCTAAGATGGCATTAGTCAGTAAAACCAATCTAAGTAGATGTATCAGAAATTGTAGGCTCGGAAGGCTTTCCATAACTGGTCCACTCCCTGGTAGCGAATCTACTCTAACTCTAGGAAGGCCCGGGGAGGCCGAGTCAAAAGCGATCTCTGACACGGAACTTGACTCATTGAATTGGAGGGTCAGGAGAATACCACGGCTCTCTACGAGTGGAACTAGGAGGCCATTAGCAGTTCCATTTACTGATTTTTCAGTAGAGGAAGCGACAGATATGCCCGATTCATCTGAGAAGTCCAAGAGATGGGAAGAGGGCCCCCAGGATGGAGATAGGTGGAGTCCCGAAGGAGCTTCACTAAGGCTCTCTTTCACGCTTCCGCCCGGGACCTACGCTACGGTTCTGATGAGAGAATTCATGAGGTCGCCACTGGATCACTTCTGATCAGAGTCTTCCCATTTCCAAGGTCTCAATCTGGCCAACCAGGGGATCAGTTCCCCTTACTCGCGCTTCGAACTCGTCCACAGTTCCCTCGCCGTCTTCAAGGACTGCTTGAACCTCGATGAACATCATCCCGAAAGCCAGTGGCTTAATCTCGTATGTCTGAACTTCTTGCAGCTCCCCTATTCTTGAAGCTATTCCGTCGTAATCTGGCCTCCCTTCTTCCGGTTGGTCCATAGTAACCTTGTACTTCACCACTACATGCCCCAAATCACTGCCTCCTATGGTCCCTGAAAGCCACACTCTGGACAAATGTAGGCAACTCCCTGTAGCCTGCATCTCCTGCTTCTGCCAATCGAATACCCACAGGTGGGGCATGGAAATGACGTGCTCCTGGAGTCAACCAAGGGCAATCCAGATGCTGTGCAAGTGTTTGTCCGTGCTGACATTCTAGTTCCTCGACGAGGCGCCGAGCCACCTCTCCCTTTTAGCGTTGACCGAAACTATCGTTCAGTTTATGGAATGATTGAAATGGGGTTACTTCCCACTTGGTACAGAGTGGTACGGTGACTGAAGAGGAGCTATCTTTGACTGGGCAGCAGAACGACCTAACTTCTTTCGTTTCTGACGAAGGCGGAATATGGAGTTTGAGGCAAGTAGAGAAGGTCAGAGGTTGGAACAATATTGAGTATGGCGCAGGGCTATCCGGTAAGAATACGCCTTCCACCGGACTTTCCATGAACAGGGCATACATCCCTCCCGGCGGAATAGCCAAGGCACACATACACGTTGATTTTGATGTGATGATCTATCTACTCAAGGGAAGCGTTAGGCACGAGTACGGTCCCGGATGCAGGAAGTCAGTGGTCCACAGCGCAGGTGATATGTTCTACATCGAACCCGGTCTTCCTCACGAGGTATTCAACACCTCAGATACAGAGTGGGTGCATGCCATAGTTTCTCGATCGGACGCTTCAGAGTGGCAGAACATCGCTCCCTATGATAGAGCATCCGAGTGATCTGGCTATCATGGAAAGACGGTATTATCAATCATCACGATATTATCGGACCAGGATTGTACCAGTGGTACCTCAATTCGTCGCCACTCAACCCATCATTTCCAACAAAGAAAATTTTCTCCCCCAAGGCAATTAGATTCCTGGTATCTGAATTTTGCCACCCAGGCCGGGTATCTACTGCCAGTGTGATTCCATCTTCCGGAGTGAATGAGAATAGCTCTATCCCTGCGCCATTTCCATACGCTTCATCTACGTAGTAAAGCCTGTCTCCGGCCCTAGTGAGGTACAAGGCAGTACTACTATCGGTGAGCATGGAGCCTGATATCCTGACAGTTCCCGAATCCGAACCATTACTCCTCCAGACCTCGGTCCCCTGCGTCCCAACTCCCGGAGAGTTACTGTAGGCGATGAAGTATAAATCGCCGTCAAACTCTATCATGTTGCTCACGCCTCCATCTGAAGGTCCTGCGACGATGTCCTTAACCAACGAGGTCCCAGAATATGTACCGTTACTCATCCAAAGTTCATTTCCGGTTATGCCATCATTAGCCGTGAAGAAGAGTGTATCTCCAACAGAAATCTTTTGTCCTGGCCAACTACTACTTCCGTTAGCTGCTATGTTGCTGACAATCAAGGTACCTGAATTCGTCCCATCGCTCTTCCAAAGCTCCATGCCAGATATTCCATCATCAGCACTGAAGAATAATTCTCCACCCATACCTTCGAACATGGATGGAGAACTGTCACCACTACCGTAATTGATGTCCTTGACTAACTGCACCCCTCCCGCGGGAGAGCTAGTGTTGATTACAAAAAGCTCCCTACCGACGTCTGTCAATACCGCACCCATGTCAGCCTTGGCACTGAAGTAGATATTATTTCCAGATCTTGTGAACTCACTTGGCTGACTGCCTTCTAGGTCAGCAGTAATACTCCCTCCATTGGGCATAGTTAGGTCCGTATTGCCGTAAAAAAGATCCGCCAGCTGGAAGGTTCCAGACTCGGTGCCATCCGATATATGTGGCTCCTCGCCCGAGCAGACTACGTTTTCGTAGGAACATCTGAAAGCTGAAAAGTATGCAGTGTCAAAACCAACTTCCGATGCAGGCATAACTGAAATTGAATTAACCCCCGGATATGTAAATTCTGGATAATTGGAGAATAATTGTGGTTCGCAGTCGAAGGTCTCAGAGATCTTGAGAGTTCCAGAATTACTCCCATCACTAACGTACAACTCTCTGATTTCATCGTTTCCTACTGCAGCAGAAAAGAATATTTTTTCATCCCCTGCAACTATCTCCCCAAAGTCAGTACCCGGATTCTCATCAACTATTGAACCTCCAACTATTGTCTGCCTTGTTGGATTGAGATCAATGACCATGTTGGTGCCCCCCATTGTGCCATCCGACCTCCAGAGCTCATTTCCGTGTATGCCGTCATCAGCAATGAAATACAATACTCCTCCCATTGTCACCATCGAATGCGGGTCGGAATTATGTGATGCCACTGGGTTGATATCTTTCACAAGCCCGCTATTGCCCGGGCACTTTCCGAAGGTTGACACGATTTCACTACCGGAGAGAATTCCATCTCCTAGGATTCCTCCCGGAGAGCCGTCATCAAAACCTATGCTCAATTTATTCCCCGGATTGGATTCGGGGCAACCAGATACCGAATAATAGAGATGTGTGATCAACAGATCTATTCTTTGTTCAGCAGTATCCAGACTATCTGCCAATTGAGCGATTTCTGATTCTTTAAGAGATATTTGATCTAAAGCCTCATCTCTCTCATCCTCCAGAATTTCCATCATCTGACTTATGTTTTGGATATGTGACTCTAGGCTAGAAATGTGACTAGAATTTTGTGCAGCGGAATTTTCAAGCTCTTCTCTCAGCCGTTCAGACAGATTAGTGAGATTAGAAATCTGAGATTCTTTTTGCATAACAGTCTCAGTCAGCGAATCTAATGTATCATTAGCTTCACTGAGTGTAGCCTCGATTTCAGATACGAGCGAGGAAGAGGTAGCCAGTTGATCCTTGAGCGAGTTAATATCGCCTTCATGCTGTTGATTGAGAACAGTGAGGTTGTCTATCTGTGCTTGAAGGTCTGTAACTGCTGCGTCATTTTCGCTTGTTGAATCTCCTCCCAAACACCCTGTTAATATAGAGACGGAAAACAGTAGGGTGAGTATAATCGCAGTTCTTTTCATAGACTCGCGTTGGAGTGGAGGATTAGATGCTTTCTGATAATTTGTGCTTCACTCTTCTTCCCTTTTGGAGAGCCTACGAAGACCTACCATTGTTGGCAAATCCTCCTCATGCTCATTTAATGTAGTAACGATCCCTAGATCGGACAAGTGATCCGCTACTTGCTCCATAGCGGTCCTTCCCTCAGCCCTTCTCCTTGGCCTAGGGAGCTTATTCCTGCAGATTAAATATGTCTCCGACGATGCATTCCTAGACGCAGTCGGAGCATATCTCTGAACATTTGAGAATCTGTCCTTGGCGGCATTAACCAGTCCCTCGATGCCAGTTCCCTGGAATGTCTTGGTTACGAATGTCCCACCAGGTTGGAGAACCCCCACGGCCACATCAAGAACAGTCGTGGACAGCTCCAGAGATATGGCCTGATCAGTATCGTATCTACCAGTGAGACTCGGGGAGATATCGCTGATTACGACATTCAAGATCCTGCCTTCTAGGAATTCTTCAACCTGCGTAATTATCGCATCCTCGGTGGCATCGCCAATGATAAGCTTGGCCCCTTCAACAGGAGAAGTAGCGAGTAGGTCGACTCCAACGACCAATCCGTTTTCTCCAACTTCCTCTACGGCTACTTGGGTCCATCCTCCCGGGTGACAACCTATGTCAAGAACAGCGTCCCCTTTCCTCATCACTGAGAATCTATCTTGGATTTGCTTGAGTTTGTATGCGGAGCGGGCCCTGTATCCCTTAGACCTAGCTTCTCTCCTCCACGGGTCACGACGATTCTCCTGGTACCATCGTTTGCTCATACAGCCTCCGCGGTGGTTTGAGTTATCAACTAAGGGATTGCTGAGGGCACTCAAAGCCCTATCTCGGATATGAGGGCACGTGCCGTATGCCTGATGGCCTCTTCAGAGGCTAGATTGGGTTTGAATCCAGTTTCTAGAAGACGACTGACTTCGAGGGAGGTCTTTGGGACATCTCCGGCCCAACCCCTATCTCCTCCTGTGTACTCTATTGATACGCCTTCGAGGCCACTCTCCTCTACGACTATCTCAGCTATCCTTCTGACAGAGCAGGTATCTCCAGTACCAAGGTTGTACAGATTCACATTTTTATCGCAATGGCCTATCAAGTGTATCATGGCCTTGACACAATCCTCGGCAGACATGTAGGATTTTTCCTGCATGCCATTTCCTAGAACTTCTAATCGGCGGGGGTCCTTCTTGAGCTTGTGGATGAAATCGAAAATGACACCATGAGTTCCTCTCGGGCCTACGATGTTAGCGAAGCGATGTATCCAAGCATCTGCCCCGAAGGTTCCTGCCCATGCAGTTATCAGGGCCTCGGAGCCAAGCTTAGATGCCCCGTAGAGGGATATTGGCATCACAGGGCCATAAGTCTCTGGAGTGGGCATCTGCTCGGCCTCTCCATATATCGCCGAAGAGGAGGAGAAGGAAATTCTCGAGACCCCTTCCATACGCATGGCCTCCAAGACATTGTATGTGGCGAGAGTTCCCTGCTTGAGGTCAGTATCTGTTACCTCCGTCCCTAGCCTGATGTCTGGGTTTGCTGCTAGGTGGTGTACCATTTCCACACCCCGCATGGATTTTTTCACTGCATCCATGTCTAGAAGATCTGCTCGAAAAATTTCCACCCTGCCAGAATCCTCGTGGTGTGAAAGGAACTCCTCCCTTCCGCTCGAAAAGTTATCAAGCACCCTTACTTTTTGTCCACTATCTACTAGAGCATCTACGAGATGTGATCCTATGAATCCTGCTCCTCCGGTAACCAAGTGCATGTGCCTTGGACCAAGCTGACAGACTTGAGTTCATCGGACAGAGGACTAGGACCACGAACCCGTTTCTTTCCTCTGTCTGAGGTAGAAAGCACTTGCCACCATTCCCAGCAGTGCTATGTGTATTACAGTACAATAGGGACAGATATGGGGTGCCCCATCAACCATCGTCAATTCGACTAGCACTAGCCAGAGCACAAAAGGAACTCCAGCTAGGCAAACGAAGTATAGCAAGTTCACATAATTAGAAGACCATTTGGCGTGCAAGTCCATTCTTATTGATAGTACAAAAAACCAGATTATCGCGAATGACCCGATACCTATCAGGCCCCATGGAATCCCGAAAAGATTGTTCCACTGTGGGTCTCCTATTACCGACCCGCATTGAACCAAGCCTTCTGTAGCACACATGGAGGAAGACCCGACCAGCATTGAGTTGTGGATTGCCCATGTCCATCCAGAGCCTATTATCCCTACTGCCGAGAATCCCATGGAGGCATTCAGGACCCCGATTGTGCCTTCTTCTCCCGGGGAATCCCTGGATCTAATAAGTAGGTAGAAAGACACCACTATGCCCAGTACAAAAATCATCAGCGGGGCGGTAATAACGGCCATTATTGACCACCTACCAGTCTCTGAAGAGCCGCTGACAATTCCTCTCCATCCCCTCCTTGTCCCTGATGCTTATTCTTGTTCCAAGCAACAGTTCCATCAGGTTCCAGGATAAAAGAGACAGGTGTTCCCGAGAGGCCCCACTGTTTCATTATAGACATGGACCGATCATCGACATAAGGCCAGTTGTTGGGTGTTCCTGGCCTGTCAATGCAGTCATCTCTGTCACTATTGCAGCCAAAATAGGAGGTCTTGTCCCTGAATGCCTCAATCTCCCCTCTTGTACTATCGTGATCGGGTATGCTTAGCTCTGCGGCAATTGTCAGGAAATTTACCCTATCGGACCATTGGGAGTGAAGTTGACTCATTTCGTCGCCCTCAACCCAGCAATATGGACAATCGGTGTCCATGAAGTATATCAGGAACCATTTGCTATCCGATGAACCGTTCCAGTCCCAGTCGTAATTATCCGAGAGTCTGTACTCGCTCCAAGAAGCGCCATTGTAAGAATCAGCGATGAAATCGGGGGCTAGGTTGCCTTCATCAGGACCTACCTGGGGTATTGGGGCAAGAATTACTGAAATTACCACCACTAGGCTGATTATGCCTGCAGTAAAGAGGCCAGCCATAGTCCTTACATCCTCATCTTTTCCCTTTGGTAAGGACTTCGCCCTGCGTCTCGACATCAGCACTCCGAGACACTAATCAACTTTCAGCGATTCTATTGTATGTGCATCCGACAGAGGTAAATTACGATATTTATCCTATTCTTAGATTTGAATGAATGCGAACGCTCATTTGGTTATTGTGGTTGCACGGTACGTGACCGAGGAAACCCCTGTTGACAGATTCTCCGTTTCAAGAGATGAATCTGTAGACGATGAAGCCGAATTCTGGCAATCCTTCTTCGAGAGGATTCAGCCGGCCAGGGAGGCATCAAATAGGATTAGGAAGACGCTCTCTGAGGGCCCAGTAGGTAACGCACTGGATACCGCTGGGCAACTACTTGATGATGCCGCTGATATCACCCATTCTGCATACAGGAGGCTGAACGAGCTTTCCTACTCTGCTATTCTTAGGAGCCCTGGAATAATTGTCGCCATCCTGTTGCTGCTGACTTCAGTAGTTGGGAAGTATGCCATGGACTTCCAACAACAGATTAACGGGGATGTCGAGATTTATCTCCCAGAGGGAGCAGACTCTTCTGATTTACTTTCAGAGGTCAGGGAGCAATGGTCAACGGACATTGTGATAATATACATCCAAACAGACAATGCGATAAGCTCAATCTCCGATAGAGGGAACGACAACATCACGTCTGCAGACGTCTTGATGCAAATGTCTTGGATAGAAGGAGACGACTCATCCCCGGCAGGGACCTATGCTAAGGGACTGGACTGGGATAAATCAGACAGGGGAGTTAATGACGGAGTAGTCTGGGTACTATCCCCGGCCCAGATAATCAAGGAAGCGAACTCATCTTCATGGAGATTTAATTGTGCTATGGAGAAGTATGGTCTTCCAATCAGTGACGGTGAGAACTGTGCCGTAGCAGGCTCCAATCCATATTACGGATATGAGATCCCCGACGAGCAAGATAGAATAGACCAGTATGTCGAAAATGCAGGTTCACTGATGGAATCCATGGTAAGGGATACTAACGGTGACGGAATATGGGATACAGGCGTCATAATCATGGGAATATCATTCGACATGTCAACAACTGACATACCTCCGCGTGACGACCCAAAAAATGGTCTAGTAAAGGATCACAAGGCATTCTTGGCCTTTGCTGAGGCATACATTCACGGAATAGGACCAGATGGTAAGATACTTCCGGATTGTGATGATGATGGTAGTGGAGTCTGTGACGAGATTGAGGAGGCAAATTGTTACCTCTGCTACACTACATACGAACTTACATCAACAATGGGGATTGATCCAGATACCAATACTGTTGACCTTGACAGGCTCGATGATATTCCCGACAGAAGGGCTGTCACAGTTACGGGCTTGACTCCGGTTCTACATGATGTTTCTGACGCTATTTACTTGGAGTTGGTAGAGACGATGCTACCGGCAAGCTTAGCCCTGGTTGCTTTAGCGATGTTAATACTCCACAGGAACCCGAAGGTCATCTTAATCTGTGGGACTCCAATTGCAATGAGCCTAGCAATAACCTTCGGAGCCACAGTAATCCTGGACATCATGCTAACGCCAATGATAATCTCCGCCGGCCCTATTTTGATTGGTCTCGGAGTCGACTATGCGCTTCATCTGACTAATAGAATTGAAGAAAACAGGCAGGAGATCATTGAGGAGAAACTCGAAGAGTCCTGGCGATTAAAGAGGGATGGACTGGAACCGCTATCAGTTGATCCATGGGACTCTCTCATCAGCCTGACCGCGACAGTAAGAGCCGCCATGACCACAGGACATGCAATTTTCCTATCCGCATTGACGACTATACTGGGATTCCACGTCCTTACTTGGAACTCTTTGGTCCCCATACAGCCGATGAGGACTGTTGGAACCACACTGCTTCTGGGAATTTCAGTCACCTTCATCCTTTCAATGATAATGGTTCCCGCACTAATCCAGCTATTGAGGTACAGGAAGACTCCCAACAATCTGGAAATGTCCACAAATCAGACATTGTACGTTTCAATTTCTCTGGGCGTCCTGGCTGCATTCGCATTATCCTATTCTGAGGCAATGTCGCTCGGGAATGCCCTGATTATGGCATCAATGCTCTCACTTACCATCGCTCTTGGACTCTTAGACAGCGTCTGGGACGCCATTGGAAAGATTCCTGTCAGGGCCACAATAGTGGTAATGCTAGTGGCTATTGTCACTACAGCCTGGGGCGTACTAATCCTGGAGGAAGAACTCGGAAAGGATATCACAGGTTCATCAGATGAGGTACCTCCGGGTCTGGAGTCTTACGAGGCCCTCAGGGAGTATAGCTACGAATTCGGTGGCGGGCAGACTAATCTATTCATCATCGATGCTACAAACAGGGGGGCAATGAACCAGACTGCGCCCATTCGAGATATCCCTGTTTTAGACTCAATAGATGAAATGCAGGCTAAGGTGGACAATGTCGAATTCACTGATACTACCAGTATTGTTGATATTCTAAAGGCAATACATCTTCAAGACGATATTACTGGACAACAGGCCTTTGACCGTTCTCTCTGGGACATACTCCATTCATCATGCTGGGACGATCCCCTTCAACTAGAATGTATTACAAGTGGCGATTTAGCATTCACTACACTCTCATCCAGAGAGGATATGGTGAATGTTGTCTTCGACACACTCAGCCCTGAAATTAGATCGATGCTGATGAATGCTGATCAAGGATCGGGAGAGACAAAGACGCTTGTTTATGCCTGGCAACCTTACATCAATATCAAGGACGCAACTGGCCTAAGGAATACAATTGACGAATTCTTGTCAGAGGGGGGATGTGATGACTCCACAACATGCTACTCAACCACTCTAGCAGAGGAAGGAGTCACTAATTCCAAATTGACCGGAGGGCTTCCAATTTCGATCGATATCAACTCTGGCATTCACAAAGCACAGAGTGAAACTACAGTTTGGACCATGATAATTCTACTTTTCACTATGGCCGTATTATTCCGCTCTCCTAGACTGGCCATATTCACAATGACCGCCGTCGCAGTAGTGGTATTGTGGCAACCCCTCCTGATGAGAGGCGGTTCAGTCAATGTCAATGTATTCACTGCAATGATAGGGACCATAGTATTCGGAATTGGGGTCGATGACTCGATACATATCATTGACAGAATTAGGGACGAGGGGGAAACTCCCGCAGGTGTTGTGAGGTCTGTAGTAACTACTGGGAGAACTATTTTCGAGACTACAGCTACAACCTGTGCGGGATTATCCGCAGGGCTATTTGTAGCCATTCCGGGACTTCAGAATTTCTTCCTCTTGATGATGGCCCTAATTGCATTAGCCCTACTAACAAGCTCAATACTCCTTCCCACTATAATCGTCGTATACAACGAATTCAGGTCCAGAATCACCCTCAATGGGCCATGGCTCGACTTTGACGAGGGAGGGACCATTTCAGAATCCTCCGTGCTAAAGGCAATCGTGGACTCTGATTGAATATAGCTGAAGCTGAGTGGTTAGTGAGGGTGCAGGGAATAAGCCCCTTTCTGTTCACCTTTCGGCTGGTTGCATTCAACTTTGCATCCTACCCGGCCCTGTTGATGCAATACGGGCCTGCTTGGACTTGCTCCAGCGGGGGTGCTCGTTCCAGCTACCTTCGGGAAACCTCCTCCTTTCGGATTCATCGTGCTCCCGAGGTAGTTCGTTTCTGTTGCAGAGCCGACCCTCTCGGATCCCCGACTTGCGTCGGGCCACTCGCAT
>Ga0207985_1000075_pt1 | contig 24103 bp, 29 predicted proteins | sample ETNtaG_3_FD_185761 | JGI IMG/M metagenome (GOLD analysis project Ga0207985, IMG submission 185761) | Marine microbial and viral communities from oxygen minimum zone, Eastern Pacific Ocean - ETNP201302SV84 (SPAdes) (version 2) | ecosystem: Environmental > Aquatic > Marine > Unclassified ...
GGATCAATCCTGAGGGAGAGATTCGGCTTCGGCTCGGCTTACTTAGTATTCCATAAGGAAGAGCCCATTGCAGCTTTCAAAGCCAATACAAGAAACTCGACAATAGAAGTTACGGACTTCGTAGGGGACTCAGATCTAGAGAAGGAGGCTCTCAGAGTCATGAAAGAATTCGCATGGGAACATCAAATGCCATTAACGGGCGAGCTTTATGAGAAGCTAAGATCAAGATGACTTGGCATTGGCTCTTATGAAAATCTTAGTGATTGGTCTAGAGATTCTCAATATGTGACGGTGCAACTCTGGTAGCAGATCAAAAAGGGCCGTGGCCAATAGGAACATAGCGAACAGACTGGCGACCTTTGCAGCATAACTATGTGTGAAATCAAACATATCAATATCTGAGCCGGGAAACAGGCTCCAGCCAGTGTAAGTATCACTTAGCCATACGATTCCTGCATTCCTGAATACATTGAGTACGTGTATAGTAGGCAATGCGATGAGTAAACCCCTCACTTTACGCTTCCAGGAAACGCCCCTTAGAGCTACAATCGCACCTACAAAGATAATCATCGACTGTAAAGCCGAGCAGGCCAGGATGAAACTAACACTGACTGGAGTCCCATCTGAATAATTGAATGGAGCGAAAAATCCCTTGTCACCGAGTGGTTCAGTTAGAAAATATCTACTTCCCTCCCACTGAGAAGCTGCAATCACCCCACTGGGAAGATCCACCATTATTTCTCCAACCTCGAATGACCCCAACCCACAGAATTCTAACAACCACTCTGTACTATGTGCAGTCATCTCAACGAATTGCATATTCAGAACAGGAATGCTATATACAGCATAATATGGAATTACAGACCAAGCCACAGCTCCTCTAAGCCATATTAGGGACTCATTTTGAAGCTCCCAGTTCCTAACCTCCCAAATACCTAGGGCTATACCAGCTGGAAGAGCTCCAGCAGTCATGAGAACTAACAAGGGATCTTCAATCTCTATGAAATGTCCAGATTGCATGTAGAAAAAGAGGCCAAGCAATGACCAGCCAAGAGCCGCAGAGTACGCGGCCATGGTAGAATCTCCACGATGAAAAGAGAATCCCAGAGATAGTGCACCAATCCAGCAAAATGACAGCCAAAGAGAGAATTCGGGGACTCCTATTGCATCCGCAAGACCACCCACCAAGACGACGATTGGGTCTTCCATGACGTTAACGAGCCATCAACCCGTAAATATGATGCCCTCAACCGATAGCCGGGTAATCACATGGCTGACGACTTCACTGAGTTTGCAAACAAGTACGTCTCCAACCTCAAAAATACACTCGACAACCTACCGATAACTGAAATTTCGAATCTATTTTTGATGGTTATTGACACCTGCAAGAGAGGGGCCACTGTCCACTTCATAGGAAATGGGGGAAGCGCTGCTACTCCATCTCACAGTGCTGGTGATTGGTCAAAGGAGCTCGGTCTGAAGACCATAGCTCACTCCGATAATACATCTTCCTTCTCAGCATGGGCGAACGATGAAGGTTACTCTCAGGTATTCGTGGGTCAACTTTCCACATTTGCAGATAATGGCGATTTACTAATCGCATACTCTGGTTCTGGTAATTCAGAGAATGTAATTAACGGAATTAAATACGCCAACGAGATTGGTTGCAAAACTGTAGCAATTACCGGAAATTATAATGGGATGGGAGGGGGGAAAATTGTAGATTTAGTAGATTTATCCATAGTTATCCCCAGTACTTCCATGGAAAGAATTGAGGATGTCCAATTGGTGATTAACCATATCATCAAAGAGGCAGTGAAATCAAACCGCGAGCAGTGATTACATGTTCCCGCCGATGAGGGATAGGGAAAGTCTGTACACCCCACTAGAATTGCACACTCTCCCAATCAAAGGACGATGGCAAGGAAAGATTGCATATCTCGATAGGGACGGGGTGATTATTAGGGGATTCGAGGACTATGTCAATTCTCCTGACGAGGTCGAGGTCCTCGCCGGAGCTCCCCAGGCTATTGGTGACTTACGAAGAGAGGGATTTAGGATATGTATCGTTACTAACCAATCTCCCGTGGGGAGGGGAATTTGGAGTAGAGAAAATCTAGCTAACATACACGACAGAGTTCGTTCTGAGATTATTTCAGCAGATTCTGATGCGATTCTTGATTTGACATTACACAGCCCTTACGCTCCTTGGCATAATTCGTGGGCGAGAAAACCCAATCCTGGTATGCTGGAAGCAGGCAGACAGATTATTGAAGCCGCAGAGTCAGGGACATTACTCTCTGAGGGAGACTTAAAATTTGGCGATGAATGGAAAAACCGTCCCTCTGAGGCAAACTCTGTAATGGTAGGCGACAGAAATGTAGACATGGAGGCCGCAAAATCATTTGGTGTAAGGTCATTCAAATGCGATCCAGACAAGGGATTGAATGAAGTCATCTCAGAAATATTGGTGAGGGAAAATGAGTAAGGAACTCATTACGGTTAGAATCGGCCTAGATGATACTGATCACCCTGATTACGGTTGTACCACCCGATCTTTTGACCATCTACTGCATAAATTATCTAAAGTTGAGGGAGTCGATGTACTAGATAGAATGCTTGTCCGACTTTGGCCATATGCCAAAAGGAGAACTAGGGGTAACGGCGCACTTTCGTCCCGATTATCATTGCCTATCGCATCAAAGGATCATTTCATGCAAACCTGCTCTGATTGGTTCGACGAACTTCTAAATGACATTGTCCAGATTCCCCGGGATCAAAACTCACCATCTCCCGCTTTGTTGATTTCTTTCGGAAAGGTACCTGAGAACTGGTATTGGGACGCTGTTAGAGGGGAGGTCGAACTTGAAAGCAGGGAGGAAGAAATAAACTCATTTGCAATAACGGTTCTTTCTCATCCGGACAAGTGGGGGATAATTGGAGCCAGTTCAGCAATCTCTTGGGATCCTCCGGGTAATCACTCGTGGGAGCTAATCGCATGGAGGAAATCACACCTAATAGGTACGAAAAGAACGGTTTCCAAGGACTCAGTGATTCAGTTATCCGAGTTATTCACGGACACATTCATGAATAGAGATCCCACTGCAGATAAGGGAATTATCGCACCGAGAACTCCCTGCCCGGTACTTTATGGAATACGTGGCGCAAGTAAAGAAGCTGTAGAATCCGCACATGCCTGGATGCAAGATGTTGAAACCAATGAGAAGTGTGAATTATGGGCTTCTCACATGTCTAATCAACTATCAGACGACCATCTTTTAGGGCCATCATTTGGTACGGTAATATCTGATCCAAGAGTCGTTAAAGGAGCGCACGCCAGTCTAAGGGTAATCTCAGAAGGTTCGGGAGAAACCTTGGTTGCTTTCAGCGAAGGGGGCCCGGTAAACAGACTTCTACGTCAACTCTCCCCCGGAGATAAGGTTTCTTGGATGGGACTGAGATCACCAGACAAGGCCATCCATCTTGAAAAATTGAAGATAGTCTCCCCTTCTCCCAGGATTACCACCCGTCCCAGATGTTGTGGAAAGGCCATGAGGAGCAAGGGTAAAAATCAGGATTTATCATGTGATAAGTGCAAGACGAAAGCTCCAAAATATTGGCTTTCAGACGAATGGTCTCCAGATATTCCTAGCTCATTTGATGGTTGGACCCAGCCACCCCCTTCTCAAAGAAGGCATCTCTCCATGCCCCTAGAACTTGGCATCCCTTCTTAGGTGATTATTTATCTGGGATTATGCTCAGACAATCGTGGACACCGAATCAGTAATCCAGTTTGTCCTTGCAGTAACTGCAATATTTCTGCTATCTTTGCTGATTCGTAATTTCAAGCCAGGGAAAAAGGATGAGAAACCCAAATACTCGGGATTAGCTAGATCCCCAGAGGAACTATACACCCCGTCGGAAGAGGCAATATCAGAAATGGAAGATCTAATTTCAAAGCTCAATTGACCAATTCCTCCAGCCCCATTGAAGTCATCCTAGCTAGAATTACATTATCTTCACCAGAGAGAATCCTAACACCATCCTTTTTGGGGTGCTTTAGAAGTAAAAAAGTCGCATATGAACTCTCAATCTGGGCCCCTCCTCGAGTCAGCCAACCACTGTCAGATAATCCAGAAGCGTCTTCGTATGATGACGAAGTAATGATCAGGCTAGTCTTGTGGGCAATCGATGACAGCCTCTCAGCAGCATCGACGTCATCTTTCCTAGCCCTTCCATTACTTTCACACCAGTCATCGACTATTACAACATCATCTCTTCCGAAGTCTTCAGCCCTAGCGAGAATAAAGTCTAAATTTCCTCCAAAGTCTGTAGAAAAATCTAGAATTGAGATTCTCATCAACCCTTGCTCGTCAATATCCTGCAGAATCTCTCTAAATCTATCTGGGTCAGGCATTTTTCTACAGGCCCATATTACTCTTCCTCCACTCAATAACGTGTCTGACACAACCCCAAGGCAAAGCGTGGTTTTCCCTGCCCCAGGTGATGCCGAAATATGCACTGCCCTTCCTTCTAAGCGGATCACGATTTACCGTGTGTGACATAGTCAAAGAGGATTACTGAACTAATTTTCAGAGAAATATAATCAATCCCCTCCTTCATCAGGCATATGAGAGAGCCATGAATGAGAGAATTCCAAGGCGTGAGGCACCTGATTTTAGAGACTCCGAAGATGGAGTAATATCATCAATATTAGAAGATGGATTTCTTAACGTGGCTTTAGATGATGCAAATCAGTATGGCCCCCATGCAATGATAATATTCCTCGGTTTGGCTTCAGTACTAACAGGATCTATTTTGGGATTGGCCATGGTCGACCCAATACTCTCGGTCGGGACAGTAATTCTCATAGTTGGCTCCATTCTAACCAACTATCTGATTGCGAAGTTCAAGCTCCCCGGTAAATAGTAGGTTACTCACCACTACCTGGAGTCTTAAAATCTACATGAGTCCCCGTGCAATTGAAACTGCATTATCTACGATTTCACCAGAAACTCCGAGGTGACTCTCAGGAGAGAATAAATAATTCAACTCATTTTCATCGAAGACAGAGCTAATCTGCTCATTCTCAGAACATACGGCCTTCAGATGCCTCCCAGTGCTCAATGCTTCCATCGAGCAACTCCTGAGGACCTCATGAGCCTCATCTCTGGGCATGTTGCTGTCCACAAGAGCTAACATGATCTTCTCAGCCATCACCAGACCTTTCTGAGATTCTATATTCTGCAACATCCTATCTCTGTCTACTACCAGCCTTGACATAACTTTGTCACACTTAGCAATAATGTCATCTAGCAATATCATTGAATGGGAAAGCGTAAACCTCTCGGAAGAGGAGTTCGCAAGATCTCTTTCATGCCAAAGAAGCGCATTCTCGTAAGAGGGAATTATCATAGATCTAACAATTCTTGCTAGCCCACACGCATTTTCCGCAGTGATGGGATTTCTTTTATGGGCCATAGTGGAAGATCCTACCTGCTTTTCAACGTCAAAAGCCTCGGCAACCTCTGCAATTTCACTTCTCTGTAGATTCCTGACCTCTTGAAGTATCTTTTCTACAGTGGTTGACACGTTTGCCATCCACCCCACCCATTCAATGTAGCGATCCCTTCCGACTACCTGCGTGGTGGCCACTGGAACTTCCAGACCCAACTCTCCAAGGATAAGACTCTGTAACTCTAGCGCATTTTCTCCCTGCGCAGCTCCAGTGCCAACCGCTCCCAGAAACTTTCCGGCAATGATCCTCGGTCTCATTGAGTTGAGCCTTTCTAGATGCCTTCTAAACTCGTCTACCCAAACCGCGACCTTGATTCCGAAGGTTATTGGTACTGCAGCTTGCCCATGAGTTCTACCGATCATTATCGTATCCCTCTCCCTCTCGGCTAAATCACATAATGTACTCATTAGTGATTTTAGTGAGTCTAATTGTAAATCTACGCTGTCTTTTATCTGAAGAGCAACAGCGGAATCAACTATGTCATTGCTGGTAGCTCCAAGATGTATGCACCAGCCCGCTTCGCCAGCAGCTTCGGCCATTGCTTTTGTAAGTGCCATGATATCATGCTTGGTCTCAGCCTCTATTTCTTCCACTCTATCTGCTGTAACTATTCCCGGGTCTGAAATATCAGCAACAATATCATAATGCTCAGCACTAACTCTTCCCATCCTGCAATGGGCCCATACAAGAGCTCTTTCCACCTCCAGTTGTCTAGAGTGACGCCCTTCTCTCGACCAAATTGCTTTGGCCTCATCTCGTCCGTATCTGTAGTCTAGAGGTGAAACCGACATCGTATTCTCAAACACCCGACCGGTACTTACGGTTTGAGCCTAGCGATTAGAAGTCAGCCGACCTGAGGAAATATTCCAAGACCCTCTGTTCCTTTTCCACGACATTTCTCCATCTAGTGTAATCCTTTTTTTCATGTGAGGGGAATCCAGAACCAAGGTCTCGTACTCTCCTCCCTCTCCATCAGAATTGAATCTGAATTTTGATGAAATACCAATCAGCTCTTCCACATCAGAAACTCCCAATTTTCTACCTATCCACTTGTCATCGAGGCCATCGGATGTTACTGAAGAAATCCTAACATCAAAACCAAGCCTTGGCAAGGACCTAATATGTTCATCCGGACTGTGATGCCAGAGTGGTGAGAATGATTTAATGCCAATATTGGAACACATCCTCTCAATCCTTGTTCTCTGGTAGTCAGATCTAAGAGCACCCGAGACTAAAGCATCTATTTCCAGTAACCCTTCATGCAAAACTATGCCCTCTTTATCCCAATTTTCAGGCCAGAACAAATCGAAATCTTCAGCAGGATCGGTCACCCCCGATAATCCCCGTCGCAAATCTAGCATTTCCTCATCTTCCATACCTTCCGTGACAATGGGTAGCCATGGAATTTCGGAAGAGGCTGATTGGAGTCCTGCGACACAGACTCCACCTGTCTGAAACATCATTGAATCATCCCCTGTAACGCACAGGGTAACCAGAGCTCGAACATCCCAGCCTCTCATTAGAGCCCACCAAGTTGCATATGTAGAGTCCTTTCCTCCAGAGCATAACACGGCCACACGCATGCACCCACGAACTAACCATTCGGCTTGAATGCAACGAAGGAAGACGCTACAGTCAACTAACCTTGATAAGAGGCCGTTGATGCATGCATACTGATTACGATGCAACCGAGCGGCCGCGGATACGACTCTTCAGTAGGAACTTTCTCACCAGACGGACGACTTCACCAAGTTGAGTATGCCCGCGAATCAGTAAAAAGAGGCTCCACAACTGTTGGCGTAAAATTCAGAGACGGCGTCATATTGATAGTCGCCAAGAGAATACCCAGCAAGCTCGTAATCCCTGAGTCGATAGAGAAGATGTACAAGATTGATGACCACATAGGAATTACCACGTCTGGATTAGTCGCCGATGCAAGACAGTTGGTCGATAGGGCTAGGGTTCAGTGCCAAATTAACAAGATGACCTATGGAGACTCCATTGATGTAACAGACCTAGTCAAGAAAATGTGCGATTACAAGCAATCATTCACCCAATACGGTGGTGCTAGGCCTTTCGGAACTGCTTTACTGATAGCTGGAGTTGATTCTGACGGACCTCATCTATACGAAACTGATCCTTCTGGGGCCTATGGCTCATATCAGGCAGGAGCTATTGGAAGCGGGAGAAGCGAGGTTATATCTTACTTCGAGGAGAAGTGGAAGCCAGAAATGACTGAAAATGCGGCAATAAAAATAGGTTTAGAGGCACTCTCTAAAACATTTGAGGATGGGTTGTCCGAAGAATCAGTAGAAATATGTGTAATAAATTCTGAAGGTTACAGAGAGCTCACCGCCACGGATTTGGAGAAGCATATTTCCAAGCTCTGAAAGGATAACTCCACTATGTCCTTATGCTTGTAGCATGTAGGACTCACATGGTTAGTCTTGATGATGCGGTCATAGCTAGACTAGAAAAGGGCGGTTCAAGATACGAAATTTTAGTGGACCCCGATCTGGTCGATGCTTGGAAGGAAAACCCTTCATCTGTTGACTTGGATGAACTTCTGGCTGTCAGTGAGGTCTGGACAGATTCTAGAAACGGAGAGAGGCCCACATCGGATGCATTGGAAAGCGTATTTGGAAGCAACGATATTCAACAATGCGTGGAGATTATTCTGAAACAGGGTTCCATTCAGCTTACTACTGCTCAAAGAAAGAAGATGGTCGAAGAGAAGAAGCTCCAGATCATTAATGAAATTGCAACCACTGCAACGGACCCCAAGACAAGGATGCCGCATCCTAGAACCAGAATAGAGAACGCTCTGGAAGAAGCTCGTTTCTCTGTTGATCCGTTCAAGTCTGTCGAGAGCCAAGTTTCAGATGCGGTAAAGGTACTAAAGCCACTAATTCCACTTCAATTTATCACAATACGTCTGGCCTTCAAGATCCCCGGCTCATCTTATGGGTCCGTTAATCAAATTCTTAGAGACCTAGTAGTTCGTCAAGAATGGCTTACTGATGGGACATGGGCATGTGTCGTTGAGGTTCCCGGGGGTATGAAGAACGATCTTATTAGCAAGGTCGCGAGTAAGGCTTCAGAGGTCGAAGTCAAGGAGCTTGACTGACTTTTCACCGAAGGTGTCGACATCAACGGTTATGAATAGTAGGCCGGTCGGGCAGCTCGATAACATGAGTATTGAGAGCAACGCGGACAGTCCGCGAGACACACAACGCACCCTCGTCGTTGTACCAGGAGAGGACCTTGGATCATCAGAGGGGATCGAAGCTGGACATGGCGTTTTAGTCGTCGGTGACAGAATCATATCGACAAAACAAGGAAAAATGAGAAGAAAGGGGAATACAATTTCTGTTAGCCCTCTGCATACAAGATATATGCCTAGACCTGGAGACTTAGTAATAGGTCACATAGAAGGATGTACCAACAACATATGGTTTGTTGACATAGGCGCCCCATTCAACTCGATTCTACCAATGAGTCTCGGCCCAGCTAAGGTTGAGTTTGGAGGTACTAGGAAAATATTAGACATTGGGGACTCCATTCTTTGCAGGGTTCAGGAGGTTGAAGAAACACACCAGAGTGTCGTCACAATGAAGGGAATGGGTCTCAGAAAGATTCGTTCAGGAGCATTGGATGAATTAGATCCTCACCTCCTAGGTAAGCTCATAGGAAAAGGAGGGGCATTCCTCAGGGAGATGAAAATGGAGACTGACTGTAGAATAGTCGTCGCCGATAACGGTCGTCTCTGGATTGATGGGGAGCTTGAAAATATATTAGAGGTCAGAGAGAGGATTAATAGCATATCTTCAGAGGCCAGAAAGATAGGAGTTGATGCATAGTGGGTGGTTACGGAGATGTTCAGATGATTGATGAAAACGGACTGAGGATGGACGGCAGAAAGCCAGGAGATCTCAGGCCAATATCAATCGAAACCGGTGTAATTCCCGTCGCAGATGGCTCATGCAGGATGGTTTGGGGTACCAATGAGGCCATAGTCGCAGTTTACGGGCCGATGGAAGCACACCCTAGAAAGATCCAACGTCAAGACAGGGCAGTCATAGATGTCGCATACAATATGGCGCCCTTCTCAACAACCGATAGGATAAGGCCAGGCTTCAATCGTCGAAGCAGAGAGATTAGTAAAGTGACCAAGGATGCGTTGGAGAGCGTAGTTCTGTTAGAGTTATACCCAAGATCTAAGATAAGAGTAAGCATCGAAATAGTTTCCGCAGAAGCAGGAACTAGGTGCGTAGGACTCACTGCCGCCTCAGTCGCCCTAGCTGATGCTGGAATTCCAATGACAGACATGGTCATAAGTGTAGCCAGTGGCAAGGTCAACGACGTTGTAGTTTGTGACCTCAACAAAGAAGAGGACAATTACGGGGAGGCAGATTTGCCCATGGGAATACTCCCTAATACCGGAGAGTTAGTATTCCTACAAATGGATGGTGACTTATCACCAGATGAATTCAAACAGGCATGGGACTACAATGTAGACGCCGCGATGGAAGTCCACAAACTAATGATTGACGCACTAAAGGGAGGTGACAACTGATGTCCGCCCCAACAGTCCCCAATCTACTTAGGGATCATCTCGCTGATCTCGCCCAAAACGACTCTAGACTGGACGGTAGAGAGCAGTTTGGGGCCAGAGAGCTCAAATTAGAAACAGGAATTCTCCCAAGAGCTGAAGGTTCCGCCAGAGTCACAATGGGTAATACAATAGTATTGGCAGGGGTCAAGTTCCAGCTAATGACTCCATATCCAGACAGACCCAATCAAGGTGGTTTGATGTGTTCATGTGAGGTAAGGCCGATAGCGGGAAGACACTGGGAAGCTGGACCGCCCAGTCCCGAAGCGATAGAGCTTGGAAGAGTGGTAGATCGTGGAATCAGAGAATCTGGTTGTATCGATGTTGACGACCTCTGTATTATTCCCGGAGAGAAGGCTTGGCAGGTCATTCTAGACCTTCATGCAATATCTGATGACGGGAACTTATTCGATGCATTCGCCTTGGCAGGTATAGCCGCTCTTAGGAGCGCTACAGTTCCTGCAGAGAGATTTGAAGTAGGGCAAGATTCACCTCTGAAGGTGTCCAAAAAGCCGATTATGTGCTCCTACCACAAGGTTGGTGGAAGGTTTGTTTATGACGCATCATACAAGGAAGAACTTGGAGGAGACGAGAGAATTCACATTACCCTAGGAGATGATGATCACGTCCACTCTCTCCAGAAGGGTCTAAAGGGAATCTTCACGGCAGAGGAGTTTGAAGAGATAATGGAGCACGCCAAGACTAGGTGCGCCGAGTTAAGGAAAATAGTAGACTGATTGGTGATTTAGATGGCAAAAAGAACACAGAAAGCAGGCTTGACAGCGCGCTTTGGATCTAGATACGGAGTAAGTGTGAGGAGGAGAGCAGGCTCAGCTCTCAGGAAGAAGTCAAGACTCTATGTATGCCCTTCCTGTCAGTATAGAAAGGTCAGGAGGAAATCCGCAGGAATCTGGGAATGCAAGAAATGCAACCACACATTTACAGGAGGAGTTTGGGAACCCTTTACCAGGGCTTCTGATGCAAATAACAGAGTGGTAAGACGGTCAATGGAGGGAGCAACGGCTACTGATATGGCTGTCATCGCCCAGCAGGCCGCTCTTGATTTCGAGAGAAAATTAGTGGAGGCGGACGAAGTTGCCGACTCTGAGGAAGAATGAGGGGACGATCTCTCTGTTCCTAGATTTTCCTCACTCCGAAGCGAAGCATATCGCCAATGGGCTCAAGACTGAATCTGATTTCACCGAGGACAATGGGGTAATCTCAGTCTCAATATCATCAAATAATTTTTCAGATCTCAGGGCTATATGGAATTCTACCATGAGAGGTATAATAGCATCCGAGCAAGCTTTGAATGCCATAAAGGAATCAGGTGATTAATATGAGTGCCAATGATGATGTTGCAGAGGCCCTTAAGGCAGTAGCTCAAGACTTACAGACAACGCTGGCACAGATGCAAAATGTCACCACCCAACTCAGCGAATTGACAATCACGATCGATGCCTTATCGACACAGAATCCCTCAAAGCCAGTTTACAGGGCTATTGGAAGCCTTCTTCTCGAGGTAGAAGATAGAGAATCATTGAAGAATGATTTGGAGCAATCCATTAGTGCTTTCCAAGAACACATGGACAGGCTCTCCTCCAAAGAGAATGAGCTCAGAGAAAAATACGATAGTTTAGTAAGAGCATATGAATCAAAGTGAGAATATGTCAAAGAGCGACTCTGAAGGAAGTGTTCTGAGTGACGACTTAGAGTACATGCTCCTACTTCTTTCAAAAGGAAACGCATCCGATGCTAAGGAGCTATCAAATTCAATACTAGAGAGGTCCAGGTCAGCTACCGAGAGAAATCATGACATTGAGGCCAGGGTTAGACTAGAGAGGGCACTCATAGGGGCAGTACCGGAAGAGATGGTTGGCTCCGAGTTGAGATGGTGTGTAGATAGGTTGAATGCCATTTCTAGTGGCTCTTCCGTACATGGGCTTGCTCTACTAAATCTAGCTACATGGCATGCAAATCGAGGCGAGTTGATGATGGCTTTGGCCACACACTCTGAAATCTCAGTAAATAACGGGCACCCTCTTGACATCAATTCACTTTCAAGGCTGGAAGTTGGTAGAATTCTTAGCTCTATGAATGATTACGGCCCGGCAATGAGGCATTTATGGTCTGCTAGATCGGGATTCATAGAGTTGGGAATGTCTCCCGAGGCTATCGCGGCCTCTCTTGAATGGCTTGATTTAGCTCTTGATGATATAAGTGATGATTCTCCAACAATGGCCTCGAGAATAGAAGAGGCGAAACCACGTCAAGGACCTGGAAATACTACGTTCCCGTCTAATCCTTCTGATGTCACCTCCATTGTAGAATACTTATTCCCAATACTGACTCAAGACCTATCCGGAACATCAAGATTAGACATAGGGCTAATCATCGAGGCTTCCGAGAAAATGAATAGGCAAGTTTGGAAGGATGCCATAGCCTCCCGAAAGGAAGAGATTCAGGACTCGAACCTTTTGGAAGTATTCCAATCATGATTCTTCACTCTGGTGATTTCTTGTTCTTCCCAAGCCAACCTTGTCGGCACTTCGATACACCATCCAACTTCCTTTATTGAGGGATCATCAGACTCCCACGGTTCAGGGAAGGGAGGTACATCTACCTCAATGAGAACTACCACTCCGCCTTCTATGATATCCAGATCATAGGACACAGCGGTTCCGAGCAGACCCGTCTCTTCATACAACTCTCTCAAGGCGGCTACATCCCATTCCTCGTCTTCGTTGATGTTCCCTCCAGGAAGCTCCCAGCCTCTCTCTTTGTGCAATACCATTACCCATGGATTACCAAACTCTTCGCCCCCACTGGAATAAGTCCAACACAAAACGAACATCAAACTCCCTCCATCTTCTTCCGCAACTCTTGATTAATTTCAATAGCCCCTTCTATTCCTTGGGCGGCCATCCGCCTAGTCATGAAGAAAGCTTCAGATAGCTTCCCTTCGCTGACTAATTCCTCCACCTCTCCAATGGGATCATCCTCAACACCATTCTCTACGTTCACAACCACGCTGTCCGGAGTCGCCATATCTTCCATCTTCCTAAGGAAATCAACTCTCTGATCTATTCCCGGGGACTTCCATTTTCTCTTGCCCTTTCCATCCAGCTCGGCCTCCATCCTGGATTTGAACTCGTCTCTAACTGGTTTTGTGGGGAAACAAATCTGAGCCTGGTCATAGCAAAGCCAGGCATCACTGTACTCCTTCCTCCTCTCATGCATTCTTCCTAAAGATGCCCATGCCTCATGATTAGTGGGCCGCTGTGCAAGGACAATCTTCGAAAGACGAATGAATTGGTCTTCGTCACCCGAATCTCGTATTCTCTCAATCCTTCTTGAGAATAGTAGATTTGCTCTCCTATCTCTGAGGTCAAGTTTGCTAGTCCTGTCAAGAAATTCGGTTAGGAGATCCTGAGACTCACAGGCCATTTTCCACCAAATGTCCGGATCCAGAGGATCAGCCTTAAGAGAAGCGAGAAGCAATCCGTATCCCGAGGTTAAAAAGTCAATATCTTCCAATTGCATAAGGTGCTCTGGCTTTCTCCCAAGTACTGAAAACAGGTCTTCTAGTGCAGACCTAATCCCTTCTGAGTCGCCGAGGAGAGATTTTACTCTTACTAGAACCTTCCAATTTTCAGCATTAGTAAAATCATGTAGTACTGCCTGCCTAGCGCTTTGCTCCCCCCACTCTAAGTTCACCAACCGCTCTTGAATCACATGACCTTGTTCATCCAATGCAAGGTTGACATACTTCTGAGATTGACTTCTATGCCTGTCTCCAAGGCTCCTCCTAGGGTGTTGCAGACTATCTGCAATATCTGAACCTGACATATTGACCTCACAAAACTGATTCGAAAGGAGATTTATCAGCACCAGGGGCTAGAGTTGCATCCATCCCAATCTTACTTGTCGTGCCATCCTCCGTCCTGCTTGGATCGAGACTAGAACCTCTCTGCCCGCTCATAATTATGGTATCTTTGTCCGGTTGCCATCTCGTCATGAGTGCCCACTCCACTCTTTTCGGATCTGAGATATCTATATCTTCATCGACCACAACTACCTGTTTCATTGAGGGATGTCCTCTGAAAGCCGCCTCTATGGCCTGCATACCGTCCCCTTCATTTTTGGGAATAATCTGGACCACTGAAGACAGCCATCCACAACCTCCATCGGTCATGTGAACATCTACACACTCGACTACTTTGGAAACTGAATTCTTTATGGTTGGGGCTCTAGGCATACCCATCAGTGTCCTATGTTCAATACCAGTTGGAATTAGGGCGTGGAAAATCGGGTTTACCCGATGGTGTACATGGTCATACTCAATCACATGTTCCTGCCTAATGTCATCTACAGTCCCAGTGATGTCGACATAGGGCCCCTCATCATCTCTCTCGGTGGTTATCCTGGCCTCCATAGCATACTCTGCATCCGCTGGAACCATAACCCCGTTGGGTAATATAACGACCTTCAGAGGAGAACCATGCAATCTCATATGCAAAGAGGAAGCGACCGTCAACTCGTCAACATAGTCTGAAAATGACATAGCTGCTGCCAGAAGTACGGTAGGGTCCGGGCCGTTGACTACGGCAATGGGCACATCATCGCCCGCTCCTGCTGCTTCTGTACTAATCGTCCTTAGGTGCCTGGGAACCAATCTAGCCACGGTATGATTCCTATCTCTCAGCAATTGTCGATGGATGGATAGGTTTCGTATTCCTGAATACTGAGCAACTATAATTGATGCAGATTGATACCTGCCCCCATCCTCATGGAAGTGCCAAGGGATGGGAAGCTTGCTCAGGTCTACTTCTTCCTGGCCTGATTGCATTACGGGTGCGTCAGATACATCCACAACTTCGGGGTCAGATGGATTTTCCATTGCCCATGCAAGCACATCTATCAGATCACCAGGTGAAATGTCAAACATTTCACACAATCTAGACTTCTCCAGAACGTTCAAAGCTGCCCTGTGCCCTGGGGCTTCGGCAAGATTATTGAAAACTAAAGGGATATCTCCCATCTTATTCGAAGCTTCAATCATACCGTGTAAAACACTGGTTGATTCCTGTACATTATGAACGTCACTGAGCATGTCACGGAAGGCCATATTGGGGGGCGGGGTCAATACATGCTTGAATGTTGGTGACATTATCCTCTCTGGGGCCCACTAAGTCGAGGCTATCCCGTCACGCTCTTATACCCCATGAGGGTCGGCGAGACATCATTCTGAGGTGTCACTTTGGGTAGAGGTCTTTTCTCCGGGCAGAAGATGAAGTCCGACAGGAAGAGATATCGCTGGAAGGAGCGTAAGTTTAGGGACCGACAATTCAAACAACAAAGAGGTGGTGTTCTAAAGCACGATCCTCTAATGGGCAGTACACAGGCCAAGGGAATTGTGGTAGAGAAAGTTGGTTTTGAGGCTAAACAACCAAATTCTGGTATCAGAAAAGCAGTCAAGATTAGCCTGATTAAAACAGGAAACAGACTTACTGCTTTCGCACCTGGTGATGGTGCTATTTCATTCATTGATGAACACGACGAAGTATTAGTCGAGGGCATCGGAGGAAGCAAAGGACGATCCTATGGAGATATCCCAGGTGTCAGATATAAGGTCATCAAGGTAAACGGCGTATCCTTGGACGAAATGGTCAGGGGCAGAAAGGAGAAGCCGATAAGGTAGGTATTGAGATGTCCGAAGAAGCGATCCATGAAGATTCTAGGGTGGAAGCACCTATTGCCGGAATCGGGACCATGGTCTTTGGGAAGTGGGACGCCACGGAAGTTACTTGCTCAGATCCGGGTCTTGCGCCCTACATCAACTTGACAACAATTGGAACGCCTCACAGCGGAGGACGACACGCTAACGCTTGGTTCGGCAAATCAAAACTCTCCGTTGTTGAAAGATTCATCAATAATCTGATGAGGACAGGTAAATTCTCAGGAAAGAAGCAACATTGTGCTAAGGCATATGAAGCCGCACTAGATTCAATCAATAGTAGGACAGGGGAGAACCCCCTCCAGTCATTCATTGATGCCATTGTTGAGGCTTCACCCTGCGAAGAAATAACCAGAATTAAGCAAGGTGCAGTAAGTACTCCTAAGGCCGTAGACTCATCCCCAAGCAGAAGATTAGATATCGCATTGAGAAACCTCGCAATTGGATGTACATCCGCCACAGCCGGTAGTAAGAGAACTCTTGTTCAGGGTATAGTTAGTGAGATAACTAAGGCGGCCGAGGGAGATGTTGCAGCTTACTCCATAGGGAAGAGAGAAGAAATCGAGCGTATAGCCGCTTCTGCAAGATAATATTCTTACACCCTTACAGTCATGTTTTACTTCTCTCCACAATCGGATTTATGAACCACAGTCAGGTGGACGGGAATATTGAGGAATTAAGATGGGTCGCAAGGAAGACAACATCAAGAGAGCTACAGAGATAATGCATGACCGCGAGCATATCAGAAATATTGCTATAGCCGCACACATCGATCACGGTAAGACTACCCTTTCAGACAACCTGATTGCAGGCGCAGGAATGATGTCCGAAGAATTAGCAGGTAAGTCCAGGGTTCTAGATTTTGACGAACAAGAAAGCGCCCGAGGCATCACTATCAACGCGGCTAGCGCCTCCATGGTCCACGTTGTCGACGGGCAGGACTATCTCATTAATCTCATTGATACTCCCGGTCACGTAGATTTTGGGGGAGATGTCACCAGGGCAATGAGGGCAGTCGATGGATGCATCATTCTAGCTTGTGCTGTCGAAGGTACAATGCCACAAACAGAGACTGTAGTAAGGCAAGCACTGAAAGAAAAGGTTAGGCCTGTTCTATTCATTAACAAAGTAGACCGACTAATCAACGAGTTACAAATCGATGGGCCCGAAATGATGAGTAGGTTTGAGAAGATCATTACTAAGGTAAACAAGCTAATATCCACATACGCTCCTGAAAATCTTGGCAAGGAATGGCAAGTTTCCGTACAGAAGGGTACAGTTGCATTTGGATCAGCGTACTACAACTGGGGGATGTCAATACCCTACATGCAGAAGAGTAAAATTAACTTTAAGCAGATTTTCGAATATTGTCACGATGATAATCAGAAAGAGCTTGCAAAGCTCGCACCTGTACACACAGTTCTTCTGGACATGACAGTTGAAAAGCACCCCTCTCCCGTAGTTGCCCAGAAGTACAGAATACCAAATATCTGGCAAGGGGACTTGGAATCTGGGGTGGGTAAGGCAATGATGGAGTGTGATCCCGATGGCCCTCTATCTCTCATGATAACTAAGATATGGATGGACCCACATGCTGGCGAGGTAGCTGTTGGGAGGGTGTATTCCGGACGAATTAAGCATGGTGAATCCGTATGGGCAATAGGATCGGCCAAAGCTGAGAGAGTTCAGCAGGTTGGTATGATGGTTGGAGGAGATAGGATTTCTACCTCAGAGGTAACATCAGGAAATATTGCCGCAATTACAGGGATTAGAAGTGCAGCGGCAGGAGTTACAATTGCGAGGGAGAAAGACGCCCCTCCGTTCGAGGCGATAAGACATATCTCTGAACCCGTGGTCACAGTTGCGGTAGAACCGAAGTCAATGAAGGACCTGCCCAAGTTCATCGACGCACTCAGGGGGCTCGCAAAAGCAGACGCATCACTAGAGGTATCTACAAACCAAGAGACTGGTGAGGCTTTACTAGCTGGTATGGGTGAGTTGCATCTTGAAATTACTGTTTACAGACTAGAAGAAGAGCAGGGCATCAAAGTCAAGGTCAGTGAGCCAATCGTTGTCTACAGAGAATCTGTTCAATCTGATAACAAGGGAAGGCCCTTTGAAGGAAAGTCTCCCAATAGGCATAACAGATTCTATGTGGAGGCAGAGCCTCTTCCTGATATCGTTGTCGAGAAACTAAGAGCTGGTGAATTCAGAGATGGTACTGTCAGATCCAAAGATGCAAAGGAAATAGGCGATCAATTCGCCGAACTAGGCATGAACAAGGACTTGATGAGGAAGATATACGCTATTAATGGAACAAACGTCCTTGTAAATGACACCAAGGGAATACAGAATCTTCATGAGACTAGGGAACTCATAATTGATGGATTCAATGATGTCTGCAAGAAGGGCCCGGTTGCTGATGAGCCTCTAATGGGGGTCATGGTAAGGCTTGTTGACGCCAAACTACACGAGGACGCCATCCACAGGGGACCAGCTCAAACTATTCCCGCTGTGAGGAACGCTGTCAAGGGAGCTTTCATGAGATCAAGACCTGTAATCTTCGAACCCATTCAGAAAATCCAGATAGACTCTCCTAATGACGTGATTGGCGGAGTTACCAGGGAAGTCTCCACAAGAAGGGGAATAATAGAAGACATGCCTGTTGAGGATGGAGTTACCAAGGTAATTGGTACGATTCCCGTTGCTGAGACATTCGGGTTCTCCAACGACATTAGGGCAGCGAGCCAAGGAAGGGCTATTTGGAATATGGAAAATGCAGGCTTCGTTCACTTACCCCCTAATCTGTATGAGAAGGTTACAGCCGAGATTAGGGAAAGAAAGGGATTAAAGCCCGAGATTCCAGGAGAGTCCCACTATCAGGATTAGTTCAATTAATCCTGACCAACTGGAAATCAGTCATCTCTCTTAGAATAGTCAGTGATTCTGACTCCTCAAGTATGTCGAGGCACGAATGAGCCTTTGAGTGGTGATACATTGCCCTGTCTTTGGCATATTTTATTGAGTCGTTATCATGTAACTCCTGAACGGCTTCAGCGAGTAAATCCGGAGAGCAATTTCCCGAGCCGTATGCCTTAGAGAAAGAAGGTAGATGATTTCCCGAATCCAGAGCATGAATAGCAATGAGAGTTCTTTTTCCTTGCAGAATATCTGATCCAGCGGGCTTTCCAAGAGTTTCAGTATCCCCAGTGATGTCAATAAGATCGTCCATTAGCTGGAAACACAGTCCCATGTTTAGGCCCCATTCAGCTAGGGACCTTACGACCTCTTCGGATGCCCCGGAAAGTTTTGCACCTGTCATAGCGCATGTCTCAAACATAGCTGAGGTCTTTCCAGCTATCATCTCTATGTACTCATCTTCAGAGACCACGTCTCTTTTCTCAAACTCCATATCAATCATCTGCCCTTCAGCAACTCTTCTAACCATCTCTCCAATGGATTTCACCAAGAACACCAGGTCATCTGAGGCAATATGCTCCGATTCAGCCAAGATCTCAAACGCCACAGCCAGCATTGCATCACCTGCATTTATAGCTGTAGCATCGTCATATGCTACATGAACAGCGTCCAAACCCCTTCTAATTGGGTCCTGATCCATGATGTCATCATGTACTAGGGTGAAATTATGAATTATTTCTATAGACGCGCCTAGGGTATTGTGTCCGGGATTTGATCCACCTACAGCATCTCCCACAAGTTTAGGCAATATCGCCCTGAGCCTCTTTCCTCCTCCAGTAAATAGATGTTTCATTGCGCCGTGTAATCTCTCTTGCTTAATCTTAGACAAACTAGAGAGAATCTCGTTCTCCACTACTTCTCTGTGTTCCTTTAAAGCTCCCATCAATGAAGAACCAGGTAAAACCTGTTCACCTTCTATTGAAACTTCTCCGAAAATAACGACCCCACTTCTTTCCTTAATATCTTCGAAAAATGGATACTGTTCTTCTAAAAACTCTCTCCACAGCAGTCTAAACCATGGTGCCACAATTTCCTTTTCCCACTCACCAGAACCCTCCATTATCTCTCCTATTTCTTCAGATCCTATCCATCGGTGGTTAGAAATCTCGTTCTCATTAGGAACAATATCTAATGAATCGACTCTTGTAATCAAAACATGGTCTACTTCGTTCTCTAACCATTCTTCATTCCATCTGCATTTATACTGAAATGAACCAAGATGGAAGAATTCCATAGAGTTTGCAATATCCTGATCTATTCCCAGCTCTTGGGGAAGCTTCCTCTTCGCCGCATTAATACAACCCTGTATTGGGTCTCCATTCTCACCCTCAATGTCTAATGGATGGCTACAACAGCTATTCGCCCAAATTCCAGGAAAGGTGATTTTATCGTGAGACCTCTGTTGAATTAATAATCTATTCTCGGAATCGAAAATTAAGACACTAAATGCTCTATGGAGTAGATTTTCTTCAATGTGACAGGCTAACTTACTCTCGGAACCAATCATATTATCTTTAAGATCAACTAGAATACAACGCTCAGCCATCATCTCTGCCTGCGACTTATCGTACCCAGAGAGAGCGTTTCCACCATCAACCATGACATTCCGAGAAACCCTCGACATATAACAGAATCCAATCATCCAAGTATTTTGGTACCAATGGTGGAGCCTCCATCTAGAAGCTGACTAATTCTTTCTGGGTGATTTCCATTAATGAACCAAACTTCATCAACGCCTCTTGATATCTGCGAAGCTCTGGTCGCCTTCAACTCAATTCCTCCTGTTACGTCCTGTTCGGAATTGTGCGAAGTTTCGATATGTTCCTCAGCACTCCAAATCGGCACGAGGCTTGATCCTTCAGTATTTGGTGGCATATCCATCATCCCATCTACGTCTCCAAGTAGGAAGATAGAATGTGTAACAGAAGGCAATTCAAGTGATATCCTAGCCATTAAATCATCTCCCGAAAGTATGCCAAATTCTGCCCCTCCGCTGACCCTGACAACATCTCCAAAGGATACTGGAACGGTGCCTTTAGGTGTATTCTCAAAGATATCCAAGTCACCAACGAAGTTCTTTCCTGTTTCCATAGCCCACACTGAAGGTGGAAAAACCGCAAATTCGACCCCGAAACTACTCAAAGAATCAGTCACATATTTACATAGCTCGGCCATGTCTGACCTAACTTTCAATACTGCATCACGTTGTTGCTCTGAAATTTCATCATCAACACCCCCCGCTAAAGACCATTTCTTGGCAAGTAGATGTCCAAATGAACCAGCTCCGTGGATTAGTATTACCGAATGTCCATCAGCAATTATCTTCGAGATCTCGTTACATATGGAGTCGATAACTTCTTTTTTGGGGGTCTTAAATGAGGATTTATCCGTGATAAGCCCACCTCCCAACTTCATTACCACCTTCGCGGCCATGTAGGTCTGAGGCACTGATTAGATTTGGGTTCTCCTATCGTATTATTGAAAGGTTCATTTCTTATTGGGGTTTGGAAGATACATGTCCGACGCCGGGGAAATTGAAATCTTTCAGAGGTGGCTTCAATCTAAGCTAGTTGCTACACAGCATATCGAAGATCCCATCGAGAGGGATAGGAGAAGATCACATATTGAATCTGCGATATCAGAAGCGATATACTTTAGAGAGTCTTTAGAGAAATTAGAGTCTCTTGAATCCCCCTCTCCATTCATTGAGAGGAGCTCCTCAGTAAGGTCAGTAGATAATAGGGACCATGCTGTATCTACTAAGGATGGGAAGAAATGCGTCAAATGCTCCTCTGATTTAGTAGAGGATCTCAGTTTCTGTCCGATATGTGGAGAAGAGAATTAACTACTCCTCTTCATCCCATTTTGCTCTAGCCAGTTGGAACTCAGGGTCATCGTGTGGTAGTATGCTCAAGTATTCTCCCGCTACCGAGTCTACCAAGTAAACGGTAACTCCTGCGTGCCATACGGTCTCTCCTGATGCGACCATGGATGCAGTATCCACCTCCAATATTGTAGGACTACTGTGATGGACTTTACCAGCTTCAGCGGCCGATCTTACTGTGGCTGAAAGATGAACATGGGATCTTCCACTAGGGGTAATGCCCACCTCGAGAAGATTTTCCGCCTCATCTGGAGAACAGGGATAGAACAGAGAGGGGGGTATGTTATCAGTCGGTAGATCCAACTCAATTTCCAGACTGTGTCCGTAGGTAGCTCTGATCACATTACCCCTAATTTCGTATCTTCCCTTTGGATCAGTCTCTGCAATTGCCCTAAAGTGATGAGGCCTCAACCAATGATATCTCCTCTCATTGGACCTCTTGAATTGCCTGATAATGTCCTTGATATCTATCCAGCCATTGATATCCATCTCCAAATCAAATTTCTCAGGAGCGTGCCTTAGAGCTAAAGCCAACCTTCTGGCTAGTGAATCTCTTTCATTGCCTCTCATTATGAACTTACCCTCGCCGTTACACGCCGGACATAGATCATCGTCCGCAAAATACTTGATACAACTGGGTTTGGTACACTCTCTAATCATATTATCATCCCTCCCAGTTGAAGTCATCTCAAGAACCTCTCGGTCTGTGGCCTACATTGATTTAACCACCAAGCATTAATTTCCCCCTTCTGCCTCCAGTACACGTGAGAGCTGTAATTGTCGATTGGATGAGGAGCCCTTTCCATCGATCGCACAAGGGAAAGCTGTCCGAAATCCGCCCTGATGAATTATTAGGTCAAGTCACCAAGTCGTTGTTGGATAGGAATCCTATCAACCTAAGCGAAATTGATGATATCATAGTAGGTTGTGCATACCCCGAAGGAGAACAGGGATACAATATTGGCAGACTACTAACGTTCCTGGGCGGAATGCCTGACAAGGTCCCCGGGATGACTATCAATAGGCTATGCGGGTCATCAATGCAGGCTATACTTGTCGCCGCCTCAAACATTGAGAGTGGTTGGGGAGATTGCTTTCTGTGCGGAGGTATAGAGTCAATGAGTAGAATCAAGAGAAGGGGATTCAATTGGAGCCCGCACCCCGATCTTGAGAAAGTATTTCCAGACGCTTACATAAATATGGGAATTACAGCAGAGAATGTAGCTGAAAAGTGGAATATTTCTAGATCTTCTCAAGAAGAATTTGCTCTAGAATCGCACATGAAATCAATCTATGCTAGGGATAACGGTTACCTTAAATCTGAGATTTGTCCAATCACATTAGACGATGGCGTGATAGAAGAAGATGGTTGCATAAGGGACACGTCCTTGGAGGCAATGTCCAAACTAAATCCAGTATTCGCGAATAATGGTTCGGTAACAGCGGCCACTTCTTCGCCCTTGACAGATGGAGCGGTCTCCATGCTAGTCTGTAGCTCTGAATTTGCTGAAAAGAATGGATTGGAACCATTAGCAAGAATAGTCACCAGTGCAGTAACAGGATGCCCTCCAAACATGATGGGTATTGGACCTATATCGTCCACTAAAAAAGCTCTCGAACTATCAGGATGGAATATCGACGATATCGATGTTTTCGAAATTAATGAGGCTTTTTCCTCCCAAAGTATAGCTGTGATTAATGAATTGTCGATTGACTATCATAAGGTAAATATCGATGGAGGGGCAATTTCAATTGGTCATCCTCTTGGAGCTTCCGGGGCGAGAATTGTCGGAAAGGCCGCATCCATACTGGACAGAACCAATTCAGAAAGGGCATTAGCGACAATGTGTATAGGTGGCGGAATGGGCATCACAATCGTACTTGAAAGGCCTTAGAGAACGAGTCTGCCATCACATTCTGGACACTTATCCTCTTCACTAAGTAGAGATGGTATTACAGCTAAGATGCTGGAGCAATGGGGACATATTGACATTACCTCCTCATCAGCCAGAACTGCATCTTTAGAGCTACTTATTCCCTCAAACCATCTTCTGAATGAGACGTTGTTGAGTGGTTTTACCCTTCTAACAGAAGAAATGCCGAGAAGGACGTACAAGGCTCCAACAATAGCAGAGGGGCCCAATAACATTACCAGGAAACCTTCGAACATGAAACAAATTCCCAATGCGCCTAGGGAAATTGTGCATAGGAAGATGCCCGGGCTCTTACGAAGACGTAGTAGAACTGCACCAGTAATCGCAACAGGCAAGATGATTATACCGAATATCATTGGAAAGATGAAAAATATTGACCTATCATACGGCAAGCTAAGGATCACTAGAACCTGAACTATGGCTAGAATGATGAGTAGAA
>Ga0207985_1000077_pt1 | contig 23652 bp, 18 predicted proteins | sample ETNtaG_3_FD_185761 | JGI IMG/M metagenome (GOLD analysis project Ga0207985, IMG submission 185761) | Marine microbial and viral communities from oxygen minimum zone, Eastern Pacific Ocean - ETNP201302SV84 (SPAdes) (version 2) | ecosystem: Environmental > Aquatic > Marine > Unclassified ...
ATTTTTGACATTCATAGTGTTTTTAGGACAAGAGTTTTATCACTTTTTTTGAGAAGAAATCTTTTCAAACAAATAAGAAAGCCTAGATTGAGAAGATTTATGCTTTTTTATGCACATCAAAATTATTTTGAAAGAAGTTTTAGTCACATAAAGATGTACCATACGTTATTAGATGAAGATAAAACTTTCCCTCCAACAAATCTTTTTATTGATAGCGAGGAAGATGAAATGACAAAAATCTTCTTGAATAAAAATAATATTGGAGAAAATTATATAGCAATAGTTCCTGGTGCTGCATGGAGTCAAAAGCAATGGTCAATTGAAAATTATAACAATCTTATGAAAAGATTAATTGATTCATTTAGGTCAAAAATTGTCATTCTTGGATCTACAAATGACATTATTTGTGATCAAATAATAAAAGATGATAATATTATAAATCTTAAAGATAAAACTTCTTTAAGAATGGCGATGGGTATTGTGAAACATGCGCAACATACTTTAGGAAGCGATACAGGTCTCTTACATATCTCTGAAGCAATGGGTACGCCAGTAACAATGATTTTAGGTCCTACATCTCAAGAGACTGGAGCAAGAGTTACTTTGCATGACTCTAAGGTAATTGAAAACAAAGATCTTTGGTGTAGACCATGTTCTCAGAATGGTAGTAGGCCTTGTTATAGAAAAGAGCAATATTGTATGAGTGAAATTGATAGCGAAAAAGTATTCAATAATGTTAGTCAGGCTTTAAGAGCATGATTATTTTATTGATTATCTATAATCTTTTTGTACTTCCAATAATTATATTTCTCTCAATTATTCTTTCACTTTTTAATAAAAAAATTAGAGAGGGTTTATTAGGTAGGTTTCAATCTATCTCAAGTCTTAAATCATTTAACTCAGAGAAATTCTCAAATATTTATTGGTTCCATTCATCTTCTTATGGAGAATATCAACAAGTTGAGACATTAATAGATAAATTGAAGAAAAGTGATCCAAATATAGGAATTGTAACATCATTTTTTTCTCCGTCCGGATTTGAAAATGTAAAAGATGATAATATTGATTTAAAAATTTATTTACCATTTGATTTCATATTTACTTCCTACAAAGCCTTAAAATTAGTAAAACCTAAAAAAATATTTTTTACTTCAAGTGATTTTTGGCCAAGCTTCTTATTTGTTGCTAATAATTTGAATATTACAACCATTCTAACTTCAGCAAGATATAGAAATTCTTACAAAATTTTTTTAAATATGTTTGATAAAATATTTTGTGTCAGTGAAAATGATTATCAATTAATGAAAAGAAATATTGTAAATGATAAAATAACAGTTACTGGAAATCCTAGATATGATAGAATTTTAAATAATTTAAATAATGTCAAATACAAGATTAAGTCTGATATTAAAGAAAATAAAATTTTAATTCTTGCAAGTATGTGGATGGAGGATAATAAAATCATCTTTGAAAATCTTATTGGTTCATCTCTAATCAATAACTTTGAAAAAATCATAATTGTTCCTCATGAAATATCTGAAAAATATATCAATTACTATTGTTCAGCTTTAAAAGAAAGAAACTTTACTTTCAAGGTAATTGATAGTTATCAAAACTTTGAAACCTTTTCAGAAAAATTTATTATTGTTAATAAGGTAGGTTTTCTTTCAAAGCTATATATGCAAACTTCAATAACATATGTTGGAGGTGGATTTTCCAAAAGTGGAATCCATAATATTATTGAACCTGCAGCTGCATCAAATCCAGTCATTTTTGGTCCTAACTTTTTAAACTCAAACAAATTAGATGCACAAGGATTAATTAATATATCTGGTGGTTTTTCGATTGAATCATTCAATGTTTTTAAGGAAAAAATTAATTGGCTGTTAAATATAGAAAATTTTAAGTATTCCTCTGATAGATGTAAATCATTCGTTATGGAAAACTCTGGTTCTACAGAAAAAATCATAGAGGTTATAAATGAGTAAGCTTTTTAAGATAAGTGATATATTTCTAGTACCTAATTTGATAACAATTCTTCGTTTTTTTCTTATTGCTCCAATGATTATTTCTTATAAAAATGGTTTACAGACATATTTTTTAGCAATCTTATTTATTTCATTATTATCAGATTTTTTAGATGGAATTGCTGCTAGAGTTCTTAATCAAAAGTCAGAGCTTGGTAAAACACTTGATCCTATAGCTGATGGAATAACACTTTTTGCTTTCATCATATTATTTAATAGAGAAGGATTAATATCAAATTGGTTTATGATTTTTTACTTTCTTCGTCAAGTAACAATTTTAATTTTCTCTTTATGGTATTTACCAAAATTAAAAACAGTATATGGATCAAATATACTAGGAAAAACTGGTGTATGTTTTCTTGGAGCAGCATTATGTATTTTTGCTTTAAAAATTCAAAATGTATATTTTGTTACTCCAGTATTGTTAAATATTGCTGCTGCTTTATTATTTATAAGTCTTTTAGATTATTTGAGATTTTTTCTTAAAATCAAATAAATACTAGAACTTATTGTCATACAAAATATTTTACTTTATCCTTAATAATATTTAAATTATTAGTCATTATGGCAGACTTTAAAGTAGAATCAAAATTTTCTCCAACTGGTGACCAACCAACTGCAATATCTGAGTTGTCTAATGGGTTAAACAATAATGTTGCTCATCAAACATTGCTTGGTGTTACTGGTTCAGGAAAAACTTATACTGTTGCAAAAGTTATAGAAGAGGTTCAAAAACCAACTCTAGTCATTTCCCATAATAAGACATTGGCAGCTCAGCTTTATGGTGAGTTTAAAAATTTATTTCCAAATAATGCTGTCGAATATTTTATTAGCTATTACGATTACTATCAACCTGAATCATATATGCCTGTAACTGATACATTTATTGAAAAGGATTTTTCAATGAATGAAGAAATAGATCGATTAAGGTTAAAAGCAACTAGCTCCTTACTTCAAAGAAAAGATGTTATTGTAGTTAGTTCCGTATCATGTATATATGGCTTAGGAAATCCTAAAGAATGGAAAAAGCAGGTCGTTCATTTAAAGCTTGATGATTCAATAAGTAGATCAAGTTTAACAGAATATCTTGTAGATATTTATTATCAAAGAAATGATCAGGTGCTAGAAAGATGTAATTTTAGGATTCTTGGGGATATTTTTGAAATTTTTCCAGCTTATGAAGATAAAGCTATTAGGGTAGATATTTTTGACAATATTGTACAATCTATTGTCTCATTTGATCCTTTAACTGGAGAAGAATATTCTGAACACGAAGAATTTTATCTTTATCCAGCAAGACATTTTATATCAGATAAAGAAAAAAATGATTCAGTAATTAAACAAATTAGAAAAGACTTAATTGATAGAACCAAATTTTTTAATGAAAATGAAAAGTTTCTAGAAGAACAGAGGATTAGTCAAAGAACAAATTTTGATATTGAAATGATTGAAGAGATTGGATACTGTTCCGGTATAGAAAATTATTCAAGGTATTTTGATGGAAGAAAAGTAGGAGAAAGACCCTTTACTTTAATTGATTTTTTCCCTGAAGATTTCTTAACAGTGATAGATGAATCACATGTTACTCTTCCTCAAATCCAAGCTATGTATGGTGGAGATAAAAAACGTAAGGACAATTTGATTGATTATGGCTTTAGATTGCCTTCAGCATATGATAATAGACCATTAAAATCTGATGAATTTGCATCATTGCAAAATCAAGTAATTTATGCTTCAGCAACGCCTTCATATAGAGAATTAGAATTATCCGAAGGTTCTGTTACGGAATTGATTAATAGACCAACAGGATTAGTAGATCCTGAGTTAATGATTAGACCATCAGCAGGTCAAATTGATGATCTTATTTCAGAAATTAAACTTAGAGCTAAAAAGGATGAAAGGTGTCTTGTCACTACTCTTACCAAAAAAATGGCTGAAGATTTATCTGAATATTTAAGCTCTGTTGGATTAAGAGTAAGATATCTTCATTCAGAAGTCAAAACAATTGAAAGAGTAAAGATATTAAGAGACCTAAGATTAGGAGATTTCGATGTATTAGTGGGTATTAATTTATTAAGGGAAGGTTTAGATCTTCCAGAGGTATCATTAGTAGCAATTTTAGATGCTGATAAAGAAGGATTTCTTCGTTCTAAAAGTTCATTAGTTCAGACTGCTGGAAGAGCAGCAAGGCATGAAGAGGGGAAAGTAATTTTATATGCCGATAAAATAACCGATTCCATGAAATATTTAATAGATGAAACTGATCGAAGAAGAAAAATTCAGATTAGCTATAATAAAAAGAATAATATAACACCAAGGACTGTAAAAAAGTCAGTGGAAGAGATAATGCAGTCTACACGAGTAGCAGAATCTTATAGAGAAAGTGAAATCGAGGTCAAAAGAGATATTGCTACAGATAAATTTTTAAATGAGGATAAAAAGATTGTTGTTGAAATGATTAGAGAAGAAATGCTTGAAGCAGCTGAAAATTTAGAATTTGAAAAAGCTGCCAAGTTAAGAGATGAGATGAACAAACTTGAAAAAGAAATTAAGTTATAATTAACGGAGATATTATGAACATAGATTTAATTAAGCAAAAATCAGGAATTATTGGTGAAAGTGATGCCATCAATCAGGTTTTAGATATGATTGCGCAAGTTTCAAATGTTGATATTTCAGTTTTAATCAATGGAGAATCTGGCACTGGAAAAGAGCTGGTTAGTAAAGCACTTCATTTGGGAAGTAAGCGTTCTTCAAGCGAGCTTGTTATTGTTAATTGTGGAGCAATTCCAGAAGGAATAATTGAAAGTGAACTTTTTGGACATAAAAAAGGAGCTTATACTGATGCTTCAGATTCAAGAAAAGGATATTTTGAGACCGCTAATAAGGGGACAATATTTTTAGATGAAATTGGTGATATGCCGCTTGAGACACAGGTAAAGGTTTTAAGGGTGTTAGAGTCTGGAGAATTTATGAGAGTTGGGGATTCAGTCACAAAGAAAACAGATGTCCGTGTCATTGCAGCCACTAATAAAGATTTAGCAAAGCTAGTAAAAGAAGGGAAGTTTAGACAGGATTTATATTACAGATTAAAGACAGTAACTATTAATATCCCTCCTTTAAGAAATAGAAAAAATGATATTAGACTCTTAGTTGATAGATTTGCCTTACAATTTAGCAGAACAAATGATATTAAATATAAAGGATTCACTCCTGAGTCAATTAAAGAAATGCAAGATTATCATTGGCCAGGAAATGTAAGAGAGTTAAGAAATTTTGTTGAAAGTATTTTAATTTTACAAAGAGGTGAAAGAATTACAGCTGAAATGGTTGAAAATCAATTGCTTGGAGATAGAATTGAACCATTGGAACAAAATAATTCTTTGCCAGTAGTTGTAAATCAAGATCCTGATCAAGCAGAAAGAGAGCTAATTCTTCGTCAATTACTCTTCTTGAGACAAGATATAGAAGATTTAAAATTAATGATGAAAGAATCTAGTTTTTCTGAATTAAATTCATCAAGAAGTATTAATCAGTCATTTGATTCAGCAATACAAAATAATGAGATATTTGATCAAAATGAAAATCTTATTAAAGGTAAAATGATTGGAGCTTTTAATACTAAAGATCTTGAAAAAGAGATGATTATAAGAACTTTAGAACACTTTAATAATAATAGAAGGGCTGCCGCAAAATCATTAGACATGAGCGAAAGAACTCTTTATAGAAAAATAAATGACTATGGAATTGAAAAGAAGATTAAAAAAGATAATTAATATTGCATCTGTATTACTAATAGTTGGATGCAGTTATTACTCAATGGCAGGATCAATTCCTGCGAATATTAAAAATGTTAATATTCCGTTAATTGAAAATGATACTGCAGAATTTGAGATTTCTGAAAATTTGACTTCAAAAATAATTCAAGAAATTGCAATACAAAATATTTTAAGAATTACTGATGATAGCAATAGTGATAGTACTATTTTAGGAGTAATAACAAATGCTAGCGATGGACCCTTTTCCTTTGATAGCAATGAGCAGGTTGATGAATATAGATTTTCCTTATCTCTTAAAGTCACTTGGATAGATAATGAAAATGAAAAAAATTTAATTGAAAAAACTTTTACGGGTTTTGGAAATTATAGTATAAATAATGACCCATCATCTGATGGGATAGACAATGATAACGACGGGATTTTGGATGAAAATGATGATGACGAATTTGGAGATTCAAGAGAGTTGGCAATTAATATTGCAATTAACAAAATTGCATCAGATGTTGTAAATTCAATCCTTTCTACATGGTAAAAAAAATGAAAAATATATCAATAAATAAATTAAAAGATTTTATAGGAAAAGAAGTTCAACTAAATGGATGGATTTACAATCTTAGATCAGTTGGAAAAATATGGTTTGCAATCGTAAGAGATGGTACAGGTTTTGTACAATGTGTTGTGACAAGCAATGATGTTTCTTCTGATGTATTTGAGCTTGAATCAAGCTTAACTCAAGAATCGTCAGTAATTGTTAAAGGAATTGTTCAAGAGGATTCTCGTTCTGATTTAGGAGTAGAGATTCTGGTAAAAGATATGGAAGTGATTCATATTGCTGAAGAATACCCAATTGCTTTGAAAGAGCATGGTGTAAGCTTCTTAATGGACAACAGACATCTTTGGTTGCGATCAAAAAAACAATATGCAATCATGAAAGTTCGCCAAAATATAATCAAATCTATAAGAGACTTTTTTGATAGTAGAGACTTTGTATTGATTGATTCACCCATGTTTACTGGAAATGCTGTTGAGGGAACTACAACTTTATTTGAAACAGAATATTTTAATCGATCTGCATATTTAACTCAAAGTGGTCAACTTTATCAGGAAGCTGGGGCAATGGCTTTTGGGAAAACATATTGTTTTGGCCCATGTTTTAGAGCCGAAAAATCAAAAACTAGAAAACATTTAACAGAGTTTTGGATGGTTGAACCTGAGATGGCATTTTATGATTTAAATGATAATATGGATTTGATTGAAGAGTTTATTGTACATATTGTTTCTCAAAGTATTGCAAATTGCAAAGAAGAGTTAAAAATTTTGGAAAGAGATATTTCATTGCTTGAGAAAGTAAAATCTCCATTTCCTCGTATTACTTATGATGAAGCAGTTAAGCTATTAAAGGATAACGGCCACGAATTTAAGTATGGTAGTGATTTTGGTGCTCCAGATGAAGAATTAATCGCTTCTAAATTTGACAGTCCAGTAATGATACATAGTTGGCCTCATGAAACTAAAGCGTTTTATATGAAAAGAGATGAAACTGATAAGCTAGCCCTAGGTGTTGATGTGATTGCGCCTGAAGGTTACGGTGAAATTGTTGGCGGAGGTCAAAGAGAAGATGATCATGATACACTTGTAAATAGAATTGAAGATCATGGCTTGCCTCTAAGTGCTTTCAAGTGGTATCTAGATTTAAGAAAATATGGTTCAGTCACTCATTCGGGTTTTGGATTGGGACTTGAAAGAACTGTTTCATGGATTTGTGGTATAGATCATGTTAGACAAACTATTCCTTTCCCAAGAACAATGGGGAGATTGGAGCCGTAATGAAATTTGATGGAAGAATTGCTGTTTTTGGAGGAAGGTTTATAACTGATGAAATTTATAATGACACCGTCGAAATTGGTAAAAGAATGGCTAAAAAAAATTGGCTTGTTTTTTGCGGTGGAGGCGAAGGTGTGATGGAAGCTATTGCTAAAGGTGTGGCTCTTGGGGGTGGAATATGTATAGGTATTTTAAAGGATAAAGACTTTAAAACTGGAAACGAATATCTTAGCATTCCTATATCTACCGGAATGGATATTACTAGAAATGCTTTAATAAGTTATAACTGTGACTTAGGTGTTGCAATTTCAGGAGCATATGGAACTTTAAGCGAGATTGCATTCACACTGGCTCAAGAAAAACAGTTAATAGCATATAACAGTTGGGATATTCCAAAATCAATTCAAGTTGATACAATAGATTCTGTAATTGAGGAAGTTGATAAGTGTCTAAAGCATTAAATGTTGCCATTTGCCAAATAAATCCTACGCTTGGAAGTTTTGAAAATAATCTTGAAAAGATTGCACATAATTATGAACAAGCTATAAAAAAAGGTGCAGATCTTGTCGTTTTTCCAGAAATGTCTATTACTGGTTATCCTCCACAAGATTTATTGAATAATAATAAATTTGTTGATCAAAACTTAAACTGTTTAGAAAATCTTTCTAAAATGGTAACTGTACCATGTATTTTTGGATTTGTTGATAGTGTTAATGGAAATAAATATAATGCTGCAGCAGTTTGTCAAAATGGAAAAATAGTTTATAAGTACCACAAAATTCATTTACCTAACTATGACGTATTTGATGAACGAAGATACTTTCAAAGCGGAGAATCTGTTGGAGTCTTTGATTTAAAAATAAATAATTTTAATTATAAAATTGCGTTACAAATTTGTGAAGATTTGTGGGAAGATGAATATGAACGAAAAATTTCAGACGAGATTATAAAAAATAATCCTGACCTAATAGTTAATATTTCAGCTTCTCCTTTTGCAAAAGATAGAAAAAATGATAGAATAAAGTTAATTCAAAGCAAATACAAGAATGCAAATTGTCCATTTATTTATTGTAATCTTGTTGGTGGTCAAGATGAGTTAATATTCGATGGTTTTTCAATGGTTTTTAATAGCAGATTAGAGTTGATAAACATGGCTAATGGTTTCCAAGAACAAATTCTGCTAACTGACCTCAGCTCAAAAGTATCAATTGAAAATATTTCTTCAAATGAACAATTATTTAATGCTTTATCTTTAGGTATTAAAGATTATTTTGTTAAAACAGGACATGAAAAAGCTGTTATTGGTCTTAGTGGAGGTATTGATTCTGCATTGGTAGCGTGTCTTGCTGTTAATGCCCTTGGTTCAGATAATGTTTATTTGGTTTCTATGCCATCTCGATTTTCTAGCGATCACAGTAAATCTGATGCAAAAAAATTAGCAAGCAACCTTAATACCAATTTTGACACAATTGATATTGATGGTTTGTTTGGAAAATATTTAGATACCCTCGACGAAAAGTTTAAAGGAACGGAAAGCAATGTTGCTGAAGAAAATATTCAATCAAGAATTAGAGGAAATATATTAATGGCAATTTCCAATAAATTTGGATGTTTAGTATTGTCTACAGGTAATAAAACAGAACTTGCTTTAGGATATTGCACTTTGTATGGTGATATGAGTGGAGGGTTATCAGCTATTGGTGATTTAAATAAAACTGAAGTTTATGAACTTTCAAAGTGGATAAATCAAAACAAAGAATTAATTCCTGAAAATATTATCGTTAAAGAACCATCAGCAGAGCTTGCTCCTAATCAGGTTGATCCATTTGACTATGAATTAATTAGTCCGATTGTAGATAAGATTGTTTTTGGGGACACAAATCAGTTAGATCAAGAGTTTTTAAATTTAAAAAAGAAGATAAACATCAATGAACATAAAAGAAGACAAGCTGCTCCAGTTCTTAGGGTAAGCAAAAAAGCTTTTGGTATTGGAAGAAGAGTACCAATTGTAAATCATTTCCATGAGTAGTACAACAAAACCTATAAGAAATTTCTGTATTATTGCACATATAGATCATGGTAAGTCTACACTTGCTGATAGACTTCTTGAGCATACAGGAACCATTTCAAAAAAGAAGATGCAAGATCAAGTTTTAGATAATATGGAGCTTGAAAGAGAGAGAGGCATTACCATAAAAAGTCATTCGATACGAATTGATTATAATGGACATATTTTAAATTTGATAGATACGCCAGGTCATGTTGATTTTACTTATGAGGTTTCTAGAACGCTATCTGCTAGTGAAGGTGCATTATTAATTGTGGATGCAGCACAAGGAATAGAGGCTCAAACTGTCACAAATTATTTGCTGGCTGTTGATAATGATTTAGAAATTATTCCTGTTATAAATAAGGTTGATTTACCAAATGCTGATATAGAAAATGTTACATCACAAATTATCGAATTAGTTGGATGTTCAAAGGAAGATATTTTGCTAGCCAGCGCTAAAACTGGAGAAGGAATAGAAGATATTTTAAGTGCAGTTGTTGAAAAAATTCCTGCTCCAGAAGAACCAAAAAATGAGGAATTTAAAGGTTTAATCTTCGATTCAATTTATGATAGATATAGGGGTGTTGTTGCTTATGTGAGGGTTTATGAAGGTTCATTGAAAAAAGGCAGCAGAATTAAGTTTTTTGCACATGATACACATTACGATGTAGATGAAGTAGGACACTTTATTATTGAAAGAAAAAAAGCAGATTCCATTAAAGCTGGGGAAGTGGGGTATATAATAGCAAATGTCAGAGATATTGAGCATGTATTGGCAGGAGATACCGTTACAAATTTTAACAAACCTTGCAAAAGTCCTTTGCCTGGTTTTCAAAAAATAAAACCAATGGTTTTTTCAGGTCTTTTTCCTTCAGATGCTGGAGATTATGATGATTTACGAACAGCACTCGAAAAACTTAAGCTAAATGATGCATCATTATCTTTTGAGCCAGAAGTAAGTGATGCTTTAGGTTTTGGTTATAGATGTGGGTTTCTTGGACTTTTGCACATGGAAATTATTCAAGAAAGACTTGAGAGAGAATTTGATCTTTCAATTGTTACAACAAGTCCAAATGTTAAATATTTAGCTAATCTTAAAGATGGTTCTCAAGTTGAAGTTCAACGACCTGCTTTATTACCTGAACCAAAATTCTTAGAAAGCTTGATGGAACCCATTGTAACAGCTGAGATTCTTACTCCTGTAGATTATATCGGTAATGTTATGAAAATATGTGAAGAGAAAAGAGGTAAATACAAATCAACTCAGTATTTATCAGAATCTAAAGTTCAACTTATCTATGATCTACCTTTAGGAGAGATCCTTTTTGATTTTTACGATCGAATTAAATCAGGATCCAAAGGATATGCTTCTTTTGATTATACATTTAAAGAGTATAGAACAAGCAAGCTAGACAAGTTAGATATATTGATAAATAAAGAACCAGTTGATGCATTATCCATGATATGTGCAAAAAAAGATTCTTATCATAGAGGGTTAGCTTTATGCCAAAAATTAAAGGAATTAATACCAAGACATCAAATTCAAATACCTATACAGGCATCCATAGGAACTAGAGTAATAGCTAGAACTAATATTGCTCCATTCAGAAAAAATGTTACTGAAAAGCTTTATGGAGGAGATGTAACTAGAAAAAATAAATTACTTCAAAAGCAGAAAAAAGGTAAAAAGAGAATGCGGATGATTGGAAGGGTTGAAGTTCCCCAAGAAGCTTTGTTAGCTGTTCTTAAGATATAATATGCTTTCAGAATATTTTTTTAAATCAAAATCTTTATTCTACAGTCTTGTTGTAACATTACCTCTATTTATTATATATGAAATTGGAATTTTTTATATGTTCCAAGCAAATGTTGCCTATGTAAAAAATGGAGCTGATGTACTTATAGAAGAATTTATTAAAATGATAGGACTGAATGGATACTATGCAGCTAGTTCTATATTTATTCTTGTACTTTTCATCGTATTAATTAGTCAGAGAAAAAATTTCAAGACATTCAAAATTTCGATGAAATATATAACAATAATGATTTTTGAATCATTGGTTTATGCAGCAGTTTTAATGATGGTTCTGCAAAATATCTATTTAATTCAAGGTTTGACAACAAGCCTTTTAAATAACTTTATTTTATCAATAGGAGCAGGATTATATGAGGAATTAATTTTTCGCTTTTTTCTATTATTTATACTTGCAAAATCTTTTTCATTTGTATTTAAAACTAAAGAATTCACCTCTTTAATCTTGTCCATAATAGTTAGTTCAGTACTATTTTCAGCATTTCATTATATTGGGGCAGAATCATTCACACCATTATCATTTTCGTTAAGATTCATCGCTGGTATATACTTATCAATAATTTATATTAATAGAGGATTTGGTATTGTTGCTTTAACTCATGCATTTTATGATTTATTTGTAATTTTTCAATTAACTTAGCCTATGAAAAAGATTTGTTTTTATTTAATGTCGTTCAGCTATGTATTTGGTCAATCTTCTGTTGATACTTTATCGGTTACTATTTATCCTGAATTTTCTTATCCAGGAGTAGCCGTTGAGTATAAATTTGATAAATTTGGTGAAAACGAAATTGTATTTCCCGTTTCTTCTAGTATTGATTCAGTTTTGTATACAATTTCTGGAGATGGGTTAGAGTTTGAACAGATATTAAAAACTACCAATAATACCTTAGATGCTTTGAATCAAGATGGAAATCATACTATTTATTTATTTTTAGATAAATTTATTAAAGATCCCGGACCAAGAAAATTTTCTTTCAATCTTAAGACAAATCAGTTAATAAAAACTGTGATCTTGGGAGTTCAAATACCTTTTGCCTCCAAAGATTTTATTGTTTCAGCTGAAGGTTTTTCACTTGAAAAAGTCAGAGACCAAAATGGTCTGACATTTTTTCAAGGTATTGTCAATGATTTTTCTAAATCTTCATCTTCAAAAATTGACCTGAGTTATTATAATCCACATGGAAATACATCAATAGAGTATGCAGCAAATATAAGCACTCAAGATTCGGCAGTTCAACCACCTCCAACAGCTAATGATAAATTTGTTAGGTATCCTTTTATAACATGGGAACCAATGCTAGCCTTTTTGTTATTATCGATGATTTTAGTTTTCATTTATGAATTTAAAAGGAATAAAAATGACTAGAATTTTAATTGTTTTTTTTGCCCTAATAACAACACAAGCCTGTGAATATAAACGTGATTCTATAGGTGGAAATGATGATATTATTGTATTAGCTGCAAAAGAAGATCGAGAAGAAATTAGCTCTTTATTGTCAGTGGTTTTTAATGATACTCTTTTAACTCCATCACCTGAATTATTTTATAATATCAAATTTGCTGAACCAGAAAGTTTTGCAGCACTTAAAACACAAACTAATCTTATAATAGCATCCATTGGAGATTATGAACTTAACCCGGCAACTAAGCTTGCTAGAGATTTATTAGGTGAAAGTGCATTTAATAAAACGTTGAGCGATACGCCTTTAATCTTATCAAGAAACCAATTTGCCAAAAACCAATTATTTATGATTATAAGCGGTGATAATTATCAACAAATAAATGATTATTTAGTGCAAAATAATACATTTATAAAACAGCAGTTTGATGAAAACTTTTTTAAAAAACAGGCTCAATATTTTTTAGATAACGAAAGACAGGAAGAATTAGAATCAAGCATTTATAATTCATATGGCTGGACAATGAAAATTCCTTGGGGATGGGAGTTAATTAAAAATGATATTAATAAATCATTTTTCTGGATCGGTCAGGAGTTACCTTTTAGATGGATTGCTGTACATTGGAGAGAAGGAAACCATTTTAGCAAGGAAGATGCTTTTGAATATGTTTCAAATTTTCCTCAAAATTATTTTAACTCAATAAGATATAATCAAGATTATCTAAATATTGAATTTGATGATTTTAATTCTGAATCATCCTATAAAGTTTATGGTCTTTGGGAGTCAATTGAGGATGCTAAAGGAGGGCCTTTTCAAGGACATCTTTTTTATGACTATGAAAATGATAGAACCTTTTATATAAGTTATATAGTTTTTAACCCTGGTGGAAAAAAAGCATTTTATATGCGACAAATGGAAATGATTGCCAAGACGATAGAAATAAATTGATGAAAAATCTAATTATTTTACCGACATACAACGAATCAAAAAATATCGTAAAAACTATTGATTTAGTTTTATCACAAAGTGATAATTTAAACATTCTTATCATTGATGATAATTCACCAGATGGAACTGCAAACATTGTAAAAGATTTAAACAATGAAAAAATTTTTCTTATCGAACGTGAATCAAAAAAAGGATTAGGTTCAGCGTACGTTGAAGGCTTTTCATGGTCTTTAAAAAATAATTATGACAAAATAATTCAAATGGATGCTGATTTATCACATGATCCTAAAGAAATCAATCCAATGTTGAACTTATTAGACACAAATGATCTGGTAATTGGTAGTAGGTATGAAGGCGGTTTAAGAGTTATAAATTGGCCTATTAGAAGATTGTATATAAGTTATTTTGCCAATATCTATGCAAGAATTATCACTGGAGTTCCAGTTAAAGATTTAACTGCTGGCTTCAAGGCTTGGACAAAAGATTGTTTAGAAAGAATCAATTTTGACGAGTGTTCTTCACAAGGGTATTGTTTTCAAATTGAAACATCATTTAGAGCGTTTCAAAAAGGTTGTAAGTTGATTGAACATCCAATAGTTTTTACAGACCGAACAGTTGGAGAGTCAAAAATGAGTAAGGCTGTAATGATTGAAGCTGTGTTTAAAGTTTGGCTATTTGGTTTATGGAGAATATTAAGATTAAAAAGATGAAAAGACATTATTTACCATTTGAAAAACCTTTGAAAGATTTAGACTTTGAAATTGAAAAATTATCAAACTCTGAGACTGAATCAGATAAATTGAAAGAATTAATTTTAGAAAGAGAAAATTTGGAAAAAGAAATTTTTGCAGATTTATCTGCTTGGGAAACCGTTCAGTTAGCTAGACATCCTAATAGGCCTTATACGCTTGACTATATTAATTCTTGGTGTGATAATTTCACTGAACTTCATGGAGATAAGGCTTTTGCCGATGACAATGCTGTTGTTGCAGGAATTGGCATGATTGAGAGTGAAAAAGTGGTAATTATTGGCCAACAAAAAGGTAGGAATACAAAAGATAATATTTTTAGAAACTTTGGTATGATGAAGCCTGAGGGATATAGAAAAGCTTTGAGAGTCATGAAACTAGCTGAAAAATTTAAATTACCTATAATAACTTTAATTGACACTCCTGGAGCAGATCCAGGCATTGGAGCTGAAGAAAGAGGCCAAGGATATGCAATTGCAAATAATCTTTTTGAAATGGCATCTATTAAAACTCAAATTTTATCGATAGTAATTGGAGAAGGGGCAAGTGGTGGAGCTTTAGGAATTGGACTTTGCGATAAAATGATAATGTTAGAGCATACATGGTTTTCTGTAATAAGTCCTGAGGGTTGTGCATCTATTTTGTGGAAAGACTCTTCAAAGGCCCCAGAAGCTGCTAAATCTCTTAAGTTAACACCTAAAGATTTAATGGAGCATGATATATGCAACATGGTTGTTTATGAACCTGCTGGAGGAGCTCACAGGCATTTTGATAAAACAGCTGATATTCTTAAGGATACAATATTAAGCGAAATTAAAGAGCTTAAGAAAAATATAAATGATGACTTCCTAGATTACAGAGTGTCAAGATATGATAAACTTGGTGTTTATAGAGAAGATTAGTAGAAATCGTATCTATAATCTTTAAGATCAGCATTATCTCTTAATGCTTGGAGCCAATTACCCCAAATAGCGTTCTGCCTATCTATTAGTAAGCTAAATTTTATTGCATCTTTCTTTTCTTCAAAATCACTCATCACAACATCAGCAATATCGATTACTCTTACAAAAGCTTGACCTCTGATTGTAGGTAGTGGTCCAATAATATCACCCTCTTTTGCATTTGACAAAGCGCCAACAATGAAATTGCTTTTTCCAATAGATTCAAAGCTACCAATAAGCGCTGAATTTGCTTCAGCAACATACTCTAACTTATCATTATTGTTAAAAATTTCTGAAAAATTCATTTCGTTTTGGTTTTCTTCTTTGATTGAATCAGCTAATGTTTTTAAATGATTTTTTTTGAATTCTGATAAAAATTCATTTTTTAATTCTTCTTTGACGTCCTCAAATGAAAGAACAGTTTTTTCTTCAACACGGTCAAGGAAAAATACTCCAAAGAAATTATCATTTTTAATCGCATCAGAAGTTGAGCCTTCGACATTATTAAATGCAAAATTTACTGCACTTCTTCCAACACCAAAACTATCAATAAAAATTGATTCTTTTCTTAACTCATTAGAATCTAATACTTCAATTCCTAGAGAATCTGCTAATGTGAAAAATCCATATTCTGTTGCTTCAAGTGCAAAAATACTAGCAGTATCTTTCAATTCATTTTCTGTTCCTCTACCAGGTTGAATAGTTAAAAGAATGTGTGAGGCATTAACCTGTTCGTTGCTGTCTACGGTTCGTTTGTCGTTAACTTTAATCACATGATATCCATAATCAGTTAATATAGGTCCAACAATTGCCCCTTTTTCAGCTTCAAATGAAGCTACCTCAAATTCAGGTAATAATTGACCTCTATTAAACCATCCAAGATCTCCACCTTTTAAATTTTGAGGATCTGCACTATTGCTTGGATCTTCAGTATAAGTATTGGCTAATAGAGCGAAATCTTCACCTTCATTTAACCTAAAAATTAAATCTTCTGCCTCTAATTTAACTCTTAACGAATCATTTGCATTAGATAGTATTGGCCATTTAACATATTTTAAATATCTTTGTTCAGGTTGATCATATTCTGAGATATTTTCCTCATATATATCTAGTAATTCATTGTCCGTTGGTCTATCAGTTAATAAGCCGTTATAAAAATCTTGGTCAATTGCTTTTTCAGTAACATGAAGAACTTCAATTTTATAATTAAGAAATCTTTTTTTGTAGTTTTCAAAAACATCATCAGTGGTAATTGCAGCTGAATTTGAAATATATTGTTGCAATTTATAGCTCGGCAAATAAACATTTTGCATAAAATCTTCAATTGGTTTCCAATCAATTTGACCAGGGTTTAAAACTGCATCAAGATATTTTTCCAGGTCAAACCTTCCAAATGATTGAAATGCTTCTGAGTTTTGCAAAAAAGGAGGGGGATTGTTTTTCATTTGAAAGAGTACTTCTTCATCACCAACAACAATTTTATTTTTTTCAATTTGCTCTTGAACAATTAAATCAGCAATCAATCTTTCCCAAACAACTGCTCTTATATATTCTCTTTCTTCATCTGAAATTTGACGACCAGATTGGGAATCGAGTCTATTAATTTCGTTAGAAACTAATTGATTAAAATCTTCGAAAAGAATAGGTTTGCCGTTTAGTGAGCCAACTTCATTTCCTTGACGTCCTCCGAAAATATCTGTGATGCTCGCACCACCGACAAGACCGCCAATTGCCATGCTAGTAACAAAAAGGACTAAAATAGTCCACATTACTACCTGCATTCTGCTCCTCATGTTTGTTATTACACCCATAGACAGCGAATTTATAACAGCATCAATGTTAATGCAAACCTATTAAAAAATTGATAATAGAATTTTAAAAAATGCTTTAAATTGAATTGCTTTCAAAAAATTATGAGCAAAACAATACAAAAATTACAATCTTTCTTAAGTCTAAGGCAGCCATCAAATAAAGATGATGAGAAATTTATATCAGGTATAGATTCTCCATATCAAGCAGCTAAATTAAGAAGTGCATCCAAAGATAAGACAGTTGAGAAATTTCATTCTCCAGTTAGTTTTTCATGGACGGCATTTTGGAAATCTTTCATATATGAAAATTTACCTCCAGTTATTTTTTCTCCTTTAGCAGCAATATTTCTCGAAGGTTCTTTATCTAGAGCATGGCACGTTTCTCAAAATAGACAGTTAATTGCAGTATCTACAAAACATCATTCTTTATCAACAATCCGTAATAATTGGTTGATAGTTTATCCTGCATCATGGCTAATGAATATTGGACTATTCCTAGCACTTTTTTCTGATAAAGAACTAATCCTTAATATTGATCCATTTCACATGATTTTAGCTTATTTGCTTTTATTTTTTCGAAGATTAATTATTGCAACAAAATATGGATATTTTAGACCAGAAGATTTAGAGCGTTTATGTCTACCAGCTCCAGATTGGGATGACAATAAAACAGTTAGAAGATTAATTGCACAAGGATGGATGCGTCCATGGGAGTTTCCTGGATTAATTGAAGATGAATTAACTATTGCAATGGATGAAAATGATATTTGTCTTCAAGGAATTCCATTTGAACCGGGTAGTGAAACAAGAAATAAATTAGTTAATGAGTCAAATAGCGAACTATTTCCATCATCAACTAGCTCTACAAAGGACAATGAGCTTCCATCAGGATTTATACTTTATAACATTATTAATTCAGTATATAGATTACCTGCGCTAAAATACATGCAACAATTCACATATGCATTTATGTTGCTATTACCCGCAGCAGCATTTTTATCTAAATATTTTTATGGTATTTACTTGTTTGGGGTTACTCCACAAGAAAAAATTATTTCAGTAGCAACCCTTTTTGGATTTTTTAATGGATTTCAACTTATGATGTTTGGTATGGTCTGTGCTGCAGACTATCAGAGAAGATATGATACCTCAAAAAAATTAGGAGAACTTGTATCTTATCCCGGCCTTAAACTTTCGTCAATTTTTAAAAGTTTTTATAAAAATAAAAGTGAGGATAAAATTTTTGTTGATTTACAAAAAAGAGTTAATGTTTTTGCCTGGATGAATATGAGAAGTGTATTACGATCATTCGGAGAAACATACTATCTTAGAATCCAGGGTTATACCTCAATTTTAATCTTTTATTCTTTACTATGTGTTGGGATTTTAAATCTGATTGTATGGACTGGCATGAAGCATCATATTTCTACGGTATATTTAATTGGAACAGTGATTATTGCTGTTTCAGTTATTTGTTTATTTGCAATTTCAAAAGCTATTCAATTGCAATCACTCAGTGCAAAACATAGAGATTTTATTAGGAATGAACTTTTTATTATTGAAGAAGAAATTTGGGAGTTAAAACTTGCTGGTAAAGGAGAGGAGAGAATTAATGATCTTTCAAGTGCTAAAGCTTTATTACAGCAAGTAGATGAATCAATTAATTATAAAGAACTGATATATAAACCAACAACTATTTTTGGTTATGCAGCAAATAATGGTGTAATGGGCTCTGTACTGGGCTTGGTTTTAACTGGAGTACTTTTTGCTATCCAAGGATTTGTTTCTGTTGGTATAGTTTATGATTCAATGGGTTGGTTCATTCCATAAACTATTAGATTATTTTCATTAAAAATCTATATATTTACAAATTATGAGATATAAATACTTAACTTTTATTTTAATATTTAACGCTTTATTGGCGCAGGGAGAAATATCCTTAGAAAATGTCCTCGATGGTACATTTCGGACTGAATCCATTGGAAGGTATGAATGGAAGAATAGTTCAGATGCATATTATTTTTCTGAAAGAAGTGAAGAAGGGTTAGATTTTTATGAATATAATCTTGCTTCAAATGATACTTTAAAAGCCTTTTCAGTTAAGAAAAGCATCATTAGCAATTTTTCATACTCATTTAGTCCAGATCAAACAAAGTTATTATTAAAAAAGAATTCTAAAAAGCTTTGGAGACATTCATCATATGGCTCCTATTATGTTTATGATATAAAATCAGAATCTTTAATACCAGTTACGAGTGATCCTGATAGTTTAAGAAATGTAAAATTTTCTCCAGATTCAAATAAGCTAGCTTTTGTTCGAAATGACAACAATCTTTACCTTTTTGATTTAATAAATAGCAGTGAAGAACAACTTACATTTGATGGAAGTGAAGATATTCTTAATGGACATTTTGGCTGGGTCTATGAAGAAGAATTTGGTACTTATGATTCATATAAATGGAGTCCTAATAGTGAATTCATAGCATTTATCAGAGAAGACCAAACATATGTAAAAGAGTATGCTTTAGTAGACTATGAAGCACAATATCCAGTAGTTAAATACATTAGATATCCAAAAACAGGTGAAGATAACCCTATTGTTTCAATAAGTATATTGGATTTAAAAAACAAAGAATATAGATCAGTCCACCTACCAAAAACAGCATACTATATTCCAGATATTATCTGGCAAACAAATTCATCTAATCTTTATTTTGCAACCTTAAATAGAAAGCAAAATGATTGGAATCTATACAAATATGATTTTGACACAAATAGAGGAGATTTAATTTTAAATGATTCAAATGAATCATGGATTGATAGAGATCCTTTTATTGTACCTGGAGAAATTGGAACGTGGACTACAAAAGGCGGATTTAGTTTTGCAATTTTGGAGAACGGAGAAATTCTTTGGCTATCTGAAAAAGATGGATTTAGTCATATTTACAGAAATAGACCAGATGGTAGGCCTATTAATCAAGTAACTAGAGGAGATTGGGAAGTCAATAATATAAGCGCAATAGATACCAAAAATGAAATTATCTATTTTTCAGGTAAAAAAGAGACTGAAACTGAGAATCACCTTTATTCTATTAAATTCAATGGCTCAAGGCTAAAAAGACTTACGAAAGAGAAAGGGTCTCATTCATCATCCTTTTCACCAACCTTAAATTATTTTATTAATTCTTTTTCAAGCTTTACAGTTCCACCAAAGACTTTTTTAAGAGAAGATAGTGGAAAGATTGTAAGAGTTTTAAGAGAAACAGATAAATCTAAATTTGATTCTTATGGTTTAACTTATCCTCAATTAATAAATATTTTTACAGATGATGGTACAAGGCTAAATGCTTTAATTACTTACCCTCATAATTTTGATCCGATGAAGCAATATCCAGTAATTTTATATAATTACGGTGGTCCTGGTTCACAATTAGTTCTCAATAGATGGGGTTCAGGAAGTCATATTTTTCATCAATTTTTTGCAAGCAGAGACTTTATTATTTTTTCATTTGATAATAGAGGTACAGGTGGAAGAGGTAAAGCGTTCAAAGATTTAGCTTATGGAGATTATGGAAAATATCTTATTAAAGATCATATTGCTGCTGCAAAATATCTACAAGGATTAACATATGTTGATGCTGAAAATATTGGTATTTGGGGATGGAGCGGAGGTGGCTATCTAACTAATATGTGTATGACACTTGCTAGCGATTATTATAAGGCTGGTATTTCTATTGCACCTAATGTAGAACCATTACTTTATGACACCATTTGGACAGAAAGATATATGGGATTGGTTGAAGAAAATCCTGAAGGTTATAAAAATGCTTCTGTACTAACACATGTCGATAAAGCTAAGGGACATTTATTACAAATACATGGTAACGCTGATGATAACGTTCACCATCAGCATTCAATTAAGTTGGCTAAAGCTTATGCTGAACATGGAAAAGACATGGAAATGTTTATTTACTCTAATGCAAACCATGGGATGTATAATAATAACTTTTTAAGTGAAGACAACCCAGCTGATGGTTGGAAAAATAGATATCATTTATACAAAAAAATGACTGATTTCTTTATGGAACATTTAGTTCCAGATAATTTTTAATTTTCTGTTTTCATTGCAATTTTTTGAAATTTTTGCATTGCAGTCTCGTGATTTGACGTAATATTTATAAGTTCATTTGCCCAAGATAAATTTTCATCTTCAACTAAATTTTTTAACCTATCGATACTATGAGTAAACATTTTAGGAAGAAAAGTAGGCGTAGGCGACCCTCCAGTTCCTTTAGCTTTAGTTTGATTTTGATACGGGTCTGGAGCTTTAAGAATATAAAAAACAACCATTTTATAGTGATCAATTCTATGTTGAATAATCCAGCGTATTGCACTAGCTAAAATCTTTTTATTATTATCATTTGATTCAATTTTTGAAAAATAATCAGAGTTTTGAATTGCATTTCTTGTTTTAACAATCATTGCATGGTGAGCTGGAGGTCTATAACCAACTCTAAATGATTTTAAAAGTTTTGTTAATGAATCAACTTCAATGTTTTTTGGCAAATCGTTGGAGTTAACATAACCTTTTTCGAGTACTCCTTTAATCATTGCTTTATCTACTAAATTATCTGCTATATATGCATGCGTGTGATCACCTACTCCTGTAATTTCATCAGCTATTGGGTGATAGGAGCTGTTAGCTCCCGTTTGACCATGTAAGTTAGATAAATAAAATCCTTTAGAATTATACCCTTCATCATAATCATCTCCACAATTCTCAAAGAACAAGCCTTTTTCTTGATAAATACTTCCTTGATTCCCAAATAAGCCTTGAATAAATATTCTTACTTCTTTGTTGTATAAAGATGGTTCACTTACCTTCCACATTGCGTTAAATAATTGATTTGATTGTTTTGTGGCGAGTTCGATTTTTTCAAGATTTTCTCTAATATCTTTACCTTCAACAGCTAACATTGCGTTTTCAATCATCATATTTGATGTTCTTTCCATTGCAAGATGTGTCATTCTAAAGCCCTGCTCATTTCCATCAAAATCATGAAAAGCAACTAAAGGTTTAATTGATCTTATGTAATCAATATTTTTATTTACATCATCATAGTTATCTAATTCTTGATTAGGTAGAATTCCAGATCGAAGCACATAATCTGCAGCATATTCGAATTCAGGCTGTTGTCCTGAAATTCTTGAAGATAATAGAAGTAATCCAGAAAGTGGCCAAGGTATAAATGAGCACGCTTTTTTCTCTCCATTAAAAATAGGTTCAATTTTTATTCCATTAGCTAGCCATGAAGACCAGCATCTTACATTGGCTATTAATTCAGCTGATTCTCTTGTTGGGTTAGCAATATGATTTTGTACTTCTAATATAAATTTATCCATCAAACCATCATCAATTGATTTAACCTCATCTAAAAGAGCATATTTACCAATAAGGCCCTCTTTAGATTTATTGTGTACTGTCATTTCAAGTGCAATATCAGATAAAATATTAAACGGAGCTGAAAGTTTTTTTAATGTCGAGTATGGTAAAGTTGAATTTGGCGTCCATATTAGTTCAGAGGTTTTTTGGATTAATTCAGCATTAAACTTTAGTCCAAATAAATGCTCATTAAATTGAATTCCATCTCCAAAAAAAGGGAAATGATTATCTGTTGATATTTCAATATTAGACTTCATTTTCCTGAATTAATTGATCAAGAAACTTAAAGACAGATTCATCATTCCAGAAAGCACTACCAACATCTTTAACCACTACTTCACCCTTTGAATTAACAATAAAAGTAGTTGGGATACCGGAAGTAGCAAAGAACTCATCATCTGTAACAATTTTATAAATTGGAAGATTTTTAAGACTTTCATCTTTTGGTATATAATTTTTAATAGTATCTAGTTTTTCTCTAGATAGGTATAAAAATATTAAATCATCTTGACCCTTATAATTTTCATAAAGCTCAGCCATGTAAGGCATTTCAGCTAAACAAGGATTACACCAGGTTGCCCAATAGTTAATAAAAAGATTTTTTCCTTTAAAGTCTTGAATTGTGAAAATATTATTATCTAGATCTGAAAATTGAAGCATATTGCTTTCAAAATCAATTGTTGAAACTTTCATATCTTCTGAGGATGGTGCTTCAAGTTTAGGAGCCTCAATAACTTCATTTAAATACATGATAGATAGTTCTTTATAATATTTTTTATAATCTTTTAAATCGTTATTTACTTTATAAAATTTGTACGATAAAAAAGCAATACAAATGGCCATTCCAGCAATGATAATTTTTAG
>Ga0207985_1000078_pt1 | contig 23649 bp, 7 predicted proteins | sample ETNtaG_3_FD_185761 | JGI IMG/M metagenome (GOLD analysis project Ga0207985, IMG submission 185761) | Marine microbial and viral communities from oxygen minimum zone, Eastern Pacific Ocean - ETNP201302SV84 (SPAdes) (version 2) | ecosystem: Environmental > Aquatic > Marine > Unclassified ...
TTGATGAATATTACTGTCAATCTATTTGATTCAAGTAATACAAGTAATCCAAGATCATACTTAGATAATATTACAAGAACACTACCAGGTGAATGGCCACTGACAGGTGAACGTGCTTCTGTAAGAGATACAACAATCACATATGACACTGCTGGTAATGGTGAATGTGCTGTTGTAGCGTCTTCAATCAATACATTATTCTCTATACCAATAGGTGTTATCAGAGAAGCTGCTGCTGGTAATGGTAGTTACCTTGTAAATCAAAGTATTACTAAGACTTCTACTCCTATACCTTATTCTTCTGGTAATACACTATTCAGTGGTGGTGGTATTTGTTACAACGTAACATCTGCTGCTACAACATTAGCAGACTTAATTGAGGATACATTGGGTGGTGCACCTGAGATGTATCGACAGGCAGCAAAACTATTGATGTTTAACCACGAGTATATTGATAAAGAAGCATATTATAAGTCAGTCAATAATTACTCAGGATATGCTGCTGAAATTGTATTTGGTACAAATATCCGTAAGGCAATGATATACGATATAATTACTGGTGGTAATATAGCAACTATTCAATTAGTTAATAGTTGGTTTGATAGTAATGGTAACTTTGTTGCTTATCCTGGTGTCTTTAGAACATACTTGATATATCACGCTGAAGCAATAAAAGAATATATGGTTAATACCGTAGAGCAAGATTGTCTCAACCCAGGTCCTAATAACTCTGAGGTTCCTTATACTAATAGAGAATTACGTCCTACTGCAACTGCTGTACATAAGATTCATCAATTATTCCACTTAGTAATGACAGGTCTTGAGAAATCCTCACTTCCTACAGTATATCTAACTGAACCTGTTGATGTTGGTGTTGCTGTCAATACTGATGGTTCTATAGATTCTGTTGGTCATAAATTTGAAGCATACGATTTGGTTAATTATATTGTTCTTGGTACTGCTATTACAGAACTTGATAGATCACAATATTATATCCATCCAAATACAACTGCAAACAAAATATACCTAGCAGAATATATTGACGGAGATGTAATAACAAGTCTTACACCTGGCTCAGCTGGTCAAATTCATACATTCTCTGTTGGTGTTAATAACGGTATAGAACGTGTTGAAACCACATATGGTACTAGAGATATTCCTACACCTATAGGTGGTGGTATTAATACTGCTGATATATTCTTCGGTGGTACAAGTGGTGCATATGCTGAAGTAATCAGAATACAAGATAACCTTGCACAAGTTCTATACAAGGTAGAGTATGTTCCAGTAACTCATACAAGTGGAGCTGTTAAGTTTACAAATGGTGAGGTTATTGTTAAGACAGGTGCTACAGGAAATTCTGGTACAGTTCTTGCAACTGACAATGCAACTTATATTAAGATAGTAATGACTTCTGGAACATTCGCAAATTCAGATAATCTTGAGGGTGTTACATCAGGTGCAACTGCTACTGCATCAGCATCTCCACATAAACGTATCCTTGTCAACTTCAAACAGGGTGAATTTATCGCTACAGATATAATATACAGTAAGCAAGACTCTGGAAAAGCAAATGCTCTTATTGTTAGAAACAATGATGGTTCATTGCTTGACAATCAATCAGGTCGAGTAACATATGATGTATCCACTGTAGTAGGTTCGTTTGAACCTGGTGATGTTATTTACGGTTCTGTCACTGATCAGATTATTGAGGTTGAAGGATTCAATCAATTACCTAACTTTGGTGAGTATCTCCATACAACAACGATTACCAGATTTACATATTCTGCGTTAATTACTGATACTGGAGTTAGTGATACATTCCAAGTTGGTGATACCTTACAATTACAGAATGCTGGACAGTCTGTAGGACATACATTTGTTGTTACTGAGCACGATGCCGATAACAATTACGTATACCTTGCAAATGAAACAGGTAGATTCTCTGCTATTGGTGATGACTTAACAGTTGTTGCTGGTGACGCTGCATATACACTTTCTAAGATTCCTGCTGGTTCAAACTTCCCAAGTGTTTATACACAAGGAATTGCTGCGGTAACTATTACAAATACGAGTGCATATGGAAGAATCGAAAAAATTGAACAAATTGGTATTCGTGCGATCATTCATTTGGGTGATACTTCTGGAACATTCGTCAAGAATGCTCAGATCATCGGTGATTATGGATTCAGAGGTGCTTGTTCTGTTGCTAAGACTTTACGTGGTCGTGTTAGAAGGTTCTTTAGAGGATTTGACGGAGTACAGAAAAACTTTAAATTAACTCAAACTAACGGTACAGCATACTTCCCAGATCCTGCTGGACATATGATGATATTTGTGAATGGTATTCTACAACCACCAGGCGGTAATAACGCATTTACTGCGTTCTCAGATAATATTCAGTTCACTGAAGCTCCTGCTGCTGGATCTAGTTTCCACGGTGTTTACGTAGGTAAGTTAAGACAGTTAGATGATATATCATTCGACTTTGATTCATTACGTAACTCATTCAACTTGAAGTTAGCTGGAGTCTTCTACTCACTAACACTAACTGATGGTGTACAAAGTAATACGATATTACCTGAAAATAACATTATCTGTCAGTTAAATGGTGTTATTCAGGAACCAGGTATTGGTTTTGAACTTGTTGGTTCACGTATTATCTTCTCTGAAGTTCCTCGTGCTGGTTCTACGTTCGTTGCATTCTCTTACGTTGGTTCTGATGTTGACGTTATTGCTGCAACAGTCGTACCTCCTATTGAATCTGGAGATAACTTATTCATTGAAGGTGAAGAATTTGAAAGAGAAGTTGCTCTTATTGAATCTTCTAACTCTCTAATTACATTCGAGTATACAGGATCTGTACGTGGACGTAATGCAGATGCCCTTGCAACTATTGAGAAAGGACGTATTACTGAAGCAATACTTACAAACTCAGGTGATGGTTATACATCTCGTCCAAACGTTGATGTGATTTCCTCCTCTGGTTTTGGTGGTAAGATCAAAGCACTTGTTGGTCTCGCACGTATTGATGTTAAGAATGCAGGACAAGGATATGTACAACCTACAGTTACTGTTTCAACAACAGTTGCAGATACATTCTTAGGACCTACAGGTGAAGGTGTTAATGGTGGTATTGATATCTACGATCCTAATTACGTTCCAACAGGTGAATCTCAAGCACAAGGTGAATCATTCATCAATATTGCTTCTCAACCAGTTAACGTAACTGTTAACCAAGGTCAGATTGCTGCATTTACTGTGGTTGCAACTACAACACCTAGTGGTAATTTGATTAATTATCAGTGGCAGAAGAAGGATTACGGAACTGACACTTGGATAAATATTGTTGGTGCTACATCAAGTGTTTACACTACTCCTGCTACAACTCAGGGTGATGGTGGCGATGAATTTAGAGTCGGATTAACATCCACAGGTGCTACACCTATACTCTCTAACGCTGCTACATTGACAATCAACATCGGTGCAACAACTGTTGATAACTTCACACCTGACCAAATATTCGATGACAACTAATGGCAGCAGAAGGTAGTTACAATCCAGCGACGAAGATATTAACCATAACAGGTGATGGGATGCCAACTCCTGTAGCTTATGGTACATTTCCTAATGAAAATAATCCAAACACAGTAGCAGCATATACTTTCAATCATTCTTTCTTGTATAGAGGTGGTGAAAATACAACTGGTGCTAGTTCAGTTCCATTAGGTATTGTTGGTTTTACTTCTAACGGTGTTGCTATATTTAATCCCAGTGCTGGTTCTGGTGGTAGTCCTCCTACAGGATTTCATTGGGTTGCCACTGCTGACTATGGAATGGTTAATTTTGGTGAAGATAGTTATGGTGGACATCCTGAGTCAACTGGACAGTATCATTATCACGATGGTGAACTTTTAACTGGTTTAAAAGAGAACCAGGTAATGAGTTCATATAATGATTACTATGGTCAGAGTCAATTTGGACAAGATAATTTACGTCATCCTGATGGACATTCTAAAATAATAGGATTTGCATTTGACGGTTATCCTGTATATGGACCATATGGATATAATTTACCAACAGATAATACTTCTCCAGTAGTGCTTATGGAGACAGGGTATCAAATGAGAAGTAGTATTGCTACTAATCGTCCTGCATATGGTTTAACTTTAGCAAACCCTCCTAAAGGATCTTTGATGGAGGATTATGAATATAACGTTAGCAAACCAGGTAGACATTTAGATGTTTATAATGGTCGTTTCTGTCATACTCCAGAGTTTCCAAGTGGAACATTTGCATATTTTATAACATTGTGGAGTGATGAAACTGAATCAAAAGAGTATACAGTAACTGTTACAAGTGAATCAAATGGTAACAAATACAGAATTGATGGCGTACTTTATCCAAACTTAACATTTGTTAAAGGTAGTACATATAAGTTTATACTTTCTGATAATAGTGTTGCTAATCACCAATTATTATTTTCTGATGCGAGTAATGGTTATCACGGTGCTGGTACAACATACACAACAGGTGTAACTACAGTAGGATCTGCTGGTAATGCTGGTGCATATACTGAGATCACAGTTGCTCAAGATGCACCGTCACAACTGTATTATTTCTGCTCTCTTCATTCTAATATGTCTGAGAGTAGTGTAATAACTGTGGTTCCTAATCGTCACCTGACTCCTAAGTTTCCATACATATTTGGTCTTTCATCAAAACAGACGCTAAATATACCTAGCAACCAAGGTGTTGGTGCACCTCCTGCTAGTGGAGGTGAAAGTGAAGGAGGTAGTGGCACACCACAAACACCTAGTCTGGTAATTACAAATCAACCTACCAATGCAACTATTGCTGATGGTGGTACACAAACTTTCAGTTTGATTGCTGTAATTGAACCTGAAGCTGGTACTATTGCTTACCAGTGGCAAGTATCTACCGATGGTGGATTTACTTGGGCTAACCTTACAGGACAGAATAACTCTTCCTTACAAGTAGTAGCACAAGCGTTTATGTCAGGTTACAGGTATAGATGTGTGTGTATAGGTCCTGTTGGAGAACAGACACAAGCATCTAACTCACCTCTTGCAAGTAACTTAGCAATCCTCACCGTAACAGGTGGAACGAGTCAACAAGATACATCTGGTATTTTGAAGTGGGACAGTAATGTCGGTAAATTTGATATGACTTCAGTTCCTTTTGATAGGGACAATAATAACCCAGACTTTACTAGAAATAATATTAGACTTGACGCAACTAATTATGAATTCGACCTTACATAAATAAAAACGTAGAATAACCCCCCTACTATGGCTAAACAGAATCTTAATATTGGTGTAAGTGCCAATGATGGAACAGGTGATACCCTGAGAGACGGTGCTATAAAACTCAATAATGTTATAAACGAGTTATATACCTATCTTGGCGATAACACCAACCTACAAGTTTCCATTGGATCACCATCAACAAACCAAGTCCTAAAATGGAACGGTTCAGTATTTACTGAAGGACAACTTGCTGCATCTAATCTGACAGACGTGGACGTTAGTGGGGTTACTAACGGACAGGTTCTTAAGTGGAATACTGCAAATGCTCGCTGGCAGCCAGGCGACGATCTACAAGGTGGTGGTGGCGGTGGTTCATCAATTACTAACCTAACCAATAATGGTTCTGGTAACGTTGTTGTAAATACTCACTTCTTACCTAATAGTGATAATACATTTGATCTTGGATCTACAACTCTAAGATTCCGTGATGGTTATTTTACAAACGCATCTATCTTCTTGGGTGATACTGCTATAAGTGCAGATCCAACTACACAAGAATTACAAAGAAAGAAAAAGAAAACACATACTGTAGAAAGTATTAACACAGGTGCAACTAGAACTGTATCATCAAAACTATCTTCTGAAGACTCAACACAAGAAGAACAATTCAGAACTCGTTTTAGTGCTATGACAGCTGGTACTAAGTTGCATATTGAAGATTCAACTGGTGCAAAGGCAGAGGTTGATTTTGCATCATTTACTGCTGAAAACGGTGGTGCACGTGGTTTTATTACTGTTACTGCTGCTGGTGCAAACCAATCTCAGGAATTGTCAACCACAAACCCTGTTCATATAACATCTGTCAATAAGATGTTGAGTGAAGATGAAACAGGTACAGTTTCAATAACAGGACAAAAATTAGATTTTGGTAGTAGCAATACTATTGAATTTGATGGTTCTGGTAACTTACAGATTCCAGAGTCTGCTGAAATTAAATTTGGTAGTGGTGCAAATAAAAAACTATCATTTGATGGTAGTGACAACTTGATTCTTGCTGCTGGTACAGATATTCAGTTTGGTGCTACTAACAAAATTAGTATGGACGCATCTGGTAACTTAACAGTTCCAGACGGTGAATTACGTTTTGGTACAAGTGCACGTAAATTAAAAATTGATACTGATGGAAACTTAGAACTTCCTGCTAACGGTACAATTAATATTGGTACCAAAAAAATGAAGATTGGTACTAATGGTGATCTTGAAGTTGATAATGGTAGTGGATTTAATGAGATTGGTGGTGGTATTGGTTCTCAGTTGAACAATGCTCCTGCTGGTTCTTCTATTATTAAAGGACACGATAACTCTACTATCTACAAACCATCTCCAACAATTTTATATGTATTCACTAATAATGGTATGACGAATTACATAGTAAATGGACCTGGCTCTGCAAGTAATGCTGCTAATGGTCCTCTTGTAGTTCATAGAGGATTCACTTATGATCTTAAGAATGCTGCTGGTGGTCATCCACTAGAACTCAGAGTTTCTGATCAAGGTTCAGAATATACAAGTGGTGTATCAGGAAGTAAAACAGCACTTCAAGTTTGGACAGTCCCATTCGATGCTCCAAACACCCTTTACTATCAATGCACATCACACCCTGCAATGATAGGTACAATCACAGTCAAATGATTAAATGGCAAGAACAGTCCCAGGACAAGGTGCAGTAATTGAACCACTCTTTAATTCTATATTTGGCGTTAGAGATGTTTTTGTGGTGGATGGCGGTAGTGGTTATAACCAGTCTGACCCACCTCAGTTAACTATTGGTAATTGTGGAGCTCCTATTAGAGAGGCAGTTCTAGAACCCATAATTGTTAATGGTCAAATTGCTGCTGTAAAAGTATTAGATCCTGGTGAAGGATATGATCCATTTAGAATTAATATAGAAACTGCTGGAAATGGTACAGGTGCAAAAGCAAAAGCAATATTATTCGAGACAGATCAAATTGATATTAATGGTAATGTATTTGCTCCTGCTGGATCAATTCAATACATTCAGGTTTTATCTAATGGAGATGAATATTTTTCAGATGTTGTAACTGCTACAGTTCAAGGTGGTGGTGGATCTGGTGCTGAACTACGTCCTGTTACGGGTCTTGTAACGGGTTTATCATTAGAAACTGCTGGATCTAATTATGAAATAGGTGACGTTAACTTAATTGTATCTGGTGGTGGTGGACAGGGTGCAACAGGTGTTGCTGACGTTAATGAATTTGGTATTGTTAAATCAATCAATATATCAAATCAAGGTGAATTTTATGAGACACCTCCTGTTATTTTATTGAATGGTGGTGGTGGATCTGGTGGTAAAGCACTAGCAACTGTTGATCTTGGTGCTATTACTAATATTTCTATTACTAATCCTGGTGGTGGATATTCAACTGCTCCCTCAGTTCTCTTTACTAGAAATACAAACTTAACTAAAACATCAAGAAATAGACAGTCATTTAACTCTACGATATATGATATTACTGGTCTATTAACAAATGTTGATGAGAATGATCAAACAATATATGTTCAAACAACTGATCCATATCCAGGTTCAGGAAAAATATTAATTGGAAGAGAAGTAATAAGATATACAGGTAAGACAGGTACATCATTTACTGGTTGTGACCGTGCACTAAACTTTAGGTACGATCAAAAAGTGACATTAGATGCACTTGCAGATGCTAATAATATATCAGGATATAATTTCTTTGTTGGTGATAGAGTTGTCAGGACTAATGAAAGTTCTGGTAATAAAATTGCTAGGGTATATGATTGGATACCATCTGAAAGAGCATTGTATCTGACATTTGAAGTTGACGAACTAGCATTTATTGATGGTGGTTCATCTCAAATTAAATCTCAGGTTATTGACTTTTATGCTGGTGTTGCATCATCTACTCAAACTGGTGTTGAACCACATAACATTGTTGATTCAGCAGGATCAACAATAGTTACATTAACAGTTCCTATCAGTTCAATATCTGATAAAGCATTTGAAGATATTGCAGAACTTCAAGGTGCTGGTGATGGTATACCTGATTTGATCAATACTGGTACTGATTTTGCTGGAGAGATAAATCTAGATGGTGGTATAGCATCATCATTATATGGTATTGAGGAAACATTAGGTGGTACCAATACAACATTGTTTGCTGTTGGAGACCAAATGTCTGATGGTTCTAATCCTCCACTATCACCCACAGTATCTGTTGCGGGTCAATTAGGTGATGGGGATGTACACGTTGCACAAGTAGATTTCTTATTCCGTTCACATACAACAGGTAACTATTCTATAGGTGAAACAGTTGTAGGATCTATCACTGGTATCACTGGTATTGTTACCGCTTGGGATGCAACAACAAAAACCTTATCAGTAGGTTCAACTGTAGGAAATTCTGGTAATTTCTTGTGGAATAATAATGAAACAATCACAGGTAATGGGTCTGGAATTGTAGGAACGATACAACAAATTTACTATCCTTCCTCAGTTCGCAATGAACCTGATTAAACCTAGTATAAATAAAAGGAAGGCAATAGCAGTCATATGGCACTACTAACTGACCAATTTAGAATATTCACTGCGGAGAAGTTCATCAAATCACTCGAAGGTCCTGATAAGAACCAGAGTGACATAGCTGCTGGTGCAAACAGAGATCGCTTGTATGTTTTTATTGGTAGACCCCAAGAATGGGACAACGAAAACAATCCACCAACCCCTGTTGATTCATTTCAGGAGTTCTCTGACTCATATGATGATATGATCTCAATGAAGCGTGTTCTAGCGAATGACGCTGTACAGGTTATACGTCGTATTGACTGGATACCCCCAGAACAAACTACTGGTGGTTTGGGTTATGTGTACGATATGTATCGTCACGATTATTCATCTAGTAAGACTGCATCTTCTGGTGCTACTAAATTATATGACGCAGATTTCTACGTTGTAAACAGTTCATATCAAGCATATAAATGTATCTACAATGGAACATCGCCCTCAGATCCGAATGGTAAACCATCAACGGTTGAGCCGACAGGTACATCTACATCTATTATCACGACTGCTGATGGTTATCGTTGGAAGTATATGTTTACTATCCCTGTTGGTCAGGTTTTGAAATTCTTCTCTGGTGATTATATGCCAGTGTTGACTGATACTGCTGTTATATCTGATGCTGTTGGTGGTGAAATTGATACAGTTGTTATCCAATCATCTGGTTCTGGATATAACAACGGTACATATGAAAACATCCCTGTAAAAGGAGATGGTACTGGTGGAAGAATCTCAGTTGTGGTTGATGGTGGACGTATTGTAAACGCTACTGTAACCTCTGGAGGATCTAATTATTCCTTCGGTAAAGTTATTATTGATGAGATTAATGGTATTGGTGCTGGTACAGGTAGTGGTGGTGCTATTGACGTAATCATTCCTCCGAAAGGTGGACACGGATCTGATCCAGCAATCGAACTTGGTGGATATCGTGTGATGATTAACACGAAGTTTACCTACGATGAAGGATCAGGTGACTTCCCAACTGATAACGATTACAGACGTATTGGATTAAATTTGAATCCACTTAAATACGGTACTGAAGAACTTGCAGATGCTATTACATTATCATCTACAAACGCTGTGATATTTTCTCCAGATTTCACAGGTTCATTCAACACGGATGAAATTATTACACAGACTCGTACTATTGGTGGTCAACAGGTGACTGCTAGAGGTAGAGTTGTTTCTTGGAACTCAACAACTAAAGTTTTGAAATATTATCAAAACAGAGTTGATGGTATATTCCCAGAAATTTCTGGTAACAAAACTGTATTTGATGGAGGTAATACAGTTGTAGGTTCAGGATCTGGTACTTCAGCTGACCCTGATATTAACTTCCCAATCATTCCTGGTGAAGCAACACGTGTTATAAACAACACAGAATATGACCTAGGTATGTCGTTCACATCTGGATATGCAAAACCAGAAGTGAAAAAGGACTCTGGAAAAGTCATCTACATAGACAATAGGAGAGCAATCTCTCGTGCTGGAGACCAAATTGAAGACATCAAGATCGTAGTAGAGTTCTAAAACAATGCCACAGAATACCAATCTGAACATATCGCCATACTTCGACGATTTCGATAAAGCAAATAACTTTTATCGAGTTCTATTTCGTCCTGGTTATCCGATTCAAGCAAGAGAATTAACAACTCTGCAATCTTTGATGCAGAATCAGATTGAATCTTTTGGTACTCATATGTTCAAGGATGGCTCGATGGTCATTCCTGGTCAAATAGGTTATGACTTAGATGCAAAAGCAGTATTACTTCAAGGATCATTTTTAGGAGCAGATGTTGAGCAATATAGAACTAATTTAACTGGAACAATTATAAGTGGTTTAACTACAGGTGTAAAAGCAAAAGTTATATCTTCAATTCCAGCAACAGAATCATCTCGTGGATATATCACATTATATGTTAAGTATCTAACATCTGGTGGTGACGAATCTACTGAAAGAACATTTGTAAATAATGAGCAGTTAATATCTGAGACTGAAATAACTTATGGTAATTCACTTATTGAAGTTGGAACTCCATTTGCACAGTTGTTACCTACTAACTCTACTGCTGTAGGTTCTACTGCAACGATTGCTAATGGTGTATATTTCATTCGTGGATATTTTGTTGATGTCTCTGCACAAACAATTATTCTTGATCAATACTCTAACAATCCCTCGTATAGAGTTGGTCTTGAAATTTTTGAATCTATTGTTACTCCAGAAGACGATCCAAATCTAAACGATAATGCCACAGGTACATCTAACTATTCTGCACCAGGTGGTCATAGATTTAGAATTAGAACTTCTCTAGTTAAGAAAGTTATTGATGATGATACAGATAAAAACTTTATTGAACTTTTAAGAATCAATCAATCTCAGATTGAAACTTTTGTAGAACGTTCAGCATATAATGAATTAGCAAGAGAACTTGCAAGAAGAACATTTGATGAGTCTGGTGATTATACTATTCGTGACTTTGATGTTCGTATTAGAGAGCATAAGAATGATGGTGCAAATGGCGGTGTATATTTACAAGGTGCAACATCACCTGGTGGTATAACAGCATCAGAAGCATATTATGTAATTGAAGTTGGACCTGGAAAGGCATATGTAAGAGGTTATGAATCTGAAACTCTAGTTCCTACTTTTGTAGATTTAGAAAAATCAAGAACAAGTATAGCATTACAGAACTCTATTGTTCCATTTGAACTCGGCAATTATATGCTGATGAATAATGTAAAGGGTTCTCCTATTATAAACGGAAACAGTATTACATCAAACTATCAAGTTGTTGAGTTTAGAGATGTTAAACCTAATGGATCTTTATCTGCAACTGGTAATATTATTGGTTATGGTCGTGTTGCTGCATATGAATATCATAATGGTACTAATGTAACATCTTCTTCTACAGTATTCAAAGCATACGTATTTGATCTACAACCACTAACTTTGATGAAGTTAAGTCAAAGTGTAACAGTAGCACAAGGTCACGTTATTAGAGGACGTACTTCTAAAGCAAAAGCATTTGTAGAGGCAGATTATAATGGTGTTGATCTTATTAAATTGTATCAGTCATATGGACAGTTTAAAACTGGTGAAGTTATTGAGAGAGATGGTGTAGAAATTGGAACAGTTGTTGAAACATTTACACACGAAATAACTGATGCTAAAGGAATGATCGGTAAAGATCCTGATACTAATGCAGTTATTTTTGCTGGTGATTTCTTATTAGATCAAGAAACAATCATTCTTGGATCTAACTTTAATGTTAGTTCTAGTGGTGGTACTGGTACTATTACTGGTACACAGTCTAACTTTACTTTAGACCTCAGACCAGGTGATCAATTAACGTTTAACAATAGCAATACGTTATACATTGATCTTATCAACTTATCAGGAACAAATATTGATAACAATCTAACAAGTGCAACTACAGCAACTTATAGTGGTAACAATATTCCAGCAGGAGATTATGGATTTATGGTTCGTCAAAGACCACAAATCTATGATAGAGAAACTGCTGATTTAATGATTGAGATGCCCAAAGAATCAATCAAGTCCATCTCAGATGAATCTGCAATAGTTGCACGTTCATTTGACGACATTACAGTTACAGGAGCAAATGACTTTACTATTTCCTTACCAGCAGACGAACAGTTTTTGGCATATGATAAAGATCATTACGCCTTGGTGGAACTCGCACCAACCGCAGGAACACTTATCGACATCGAAAGCAACCTCTCATTTAATAGCACAGGTACACCGAGAACTTCCTTAACAGTATCTGGTCTTACAGGTGTAAGTACAGTACGTTTAGTTGCATCAGTTTCTAAAAACTCAGCTGAGAAGAAACTTAAAAACGCAACTGAGATGGAATGTATGAAGGTAGAGAAAACTGCTAACTCATCTGATAATGTTAAATATGGTTTGTCATATGGATCATTGTATGGAACTCGTATTGAAGATGAAGAGATATCTTTAGGATCTACAGACGTTTATAATATACACGCTGTATATGAATCAAATGATGATAATGCTGCTGTTATTCCAAACTTAACAATGCAAGCAGCGACTATCTTTAACAAAGGTACAATTATTGAAGGACAGACATCTAAAGCAAAGGCACGTGTTGTAAACTTTAACTCTGTTTCATATGTTTGTCATTTTGTATATGAAAATGAAAGTCTATTCTCACTTGGTGAAACTGTACAAGGTTTTGATGCTAATGGTAATATAATCAGTGGTCTTATTAATGATGCTGATGGATCAATTAATAATGGTTCTCGTAATATTACAGATAGCTTCTACTTAGATCCTAACCAGCAAGGTCATTATTATGACATATCTAAACTAATTAAGTTTGCTGCTGCTGGTGCACCTCTTCGTAAATTGATGATAGTCTTTGACAGATTCACACACGAAGCAACAGGTGACTACTTTGCATCACAGTCATACGTTGGTATTGATTATAAAGATATTCCATCAATTAAATTTGCTGGTGAAACAAGAGAGCTCAGAGATGTTCTTGATTTCCGTCCTGCCGTTACTCCAGTTTTATCTGGATCGGGAACTGTTAGTTCACCATACTATGTTAACTGTGCATCGTTAGACTTTAAAGATAGAGGATTTGCTTCAGGTGGTGTTGCAAATAACGCCACGGTTATTGATATTCCAAAACCAGAATCAGATTTCCGTTGTGACTATGATTATTATGTTGGAAGAATTGATAAGTTATTCTTAACAGACCAGCAAGGATTCAAAGTTGCAAAGGGTATACCTGGTGAAGCAGATGATGTACCTGGTAATATTGATAATGCAATGTTACTTGCTACTTTATATCACGAACCATATGGATATGGTCCTGAAGGAGTTCATATTGTTAGAGAAAACAATAGACGATTTACTATGCGTGATATCGGTCTTATTGAAAGAAGAGTTGATAACTTAGAATATTATACTTCACTATCACTTCTTGAACTTGAAACTGCATCTCTACCTATTAAAGATAGTGATGGTTTTGATAAATTTAAGAACGGATTCCTTGTAGATAATTTTACAAGTTTTGACTCAGCTGAATCAACACACGAAGACTTTGCTTGTGCTCTAGACTTTGCTGATGGTAATATGCGTGCGTCCCATTATACAACAAACGTACCTCTAGAATATAATGCCACTGCATCTAGTAGTGTTACTCTTCATTCAACAGGAACTTTAACACTTCCATATGTTGAAAGTACATTTATTGTTCAACCATATGCTTCTAGAGTTGAGAATGTAAACCCATTCAACGTGTTTGCTTATATTGGTAGATTAGATTTATATCCATCTTCTGATGACTGGGTTGATACACGTAGAGTACCAGATAGAGTTGTTAATATTGAAGGTGACTTTACTGCTAGTATCCAACGTCTTGGCGGTGATGTAAACACTGGATTTATTCCAACACAGTGGAACTCTTGGAGAACAAACTGGTCTTCTGCTTCTAGTAGATCTGATACACAGACTATGAGAAGAGGTAGGTGGCCATATATTAGAAGAATTACTACAACAACTACAAACACTGTAAGTAACCAGTCACGTTCTGGTATCAGAAGTAGAGTTACACCTAGAATTGATCGTCAGAATATGGGTGATCGTACTTTAGAAAAAACAGTAATACCTTTTATTAGATCAAGAAACATTGCGTTTAAGATTCAACGTCTAAAACCAAATACAAGATTCTATGCTTTCATTGATAATGTAGATGTAAACTTCTATACTACACCAAGATTAATTGAGGTTATTAAGAACCCAGTTGATGATAGTCGTACAAATAACACACCATTTGTTACTGATGAAACTGTTATAGGTCAAACATCTGGATGTAGATTAAAAATTGTAAGTCCTGAAACAGGATTTGATGATGGTAAATCACCTTATGATGGATCTGATCTTCCAACATCTTATGCTTCTACAACAGGTTTCTTAAACATTGATACTAAAACAATGTCAGAAACAGTTGCTGGTGCATATTATGGTAATCCACAGGAAACTGAGATTCTTGTAGGACAAACATCTGGTGCTCGTGCTGTTGTTAAGACAAAACGTTTAGTTGCAAACACAAACGGTGATATGGAAGGTATTATGTGGGTACCAAATCCACGTGTATCAACTAACCCAAGATTTGCTACAGGTACACGTGTTGTAAGACTTACTACATCAGATACTGACTCTAGAGTACCAGGTCAAGTTGACTCTGCTGCATCTGCTAACTATGTTGCGTCAGGTGTTATTGAAACTAAACAGACAACAATCTTTGCTGTTAGAAATGCTGATATTGTAAGAGATACAGTTACACAAGATAGAACTGTTAATAACACTACAAGTAACGTAACTAGAGACACAGGTTGGTATGACCCTCTTGCACAATCATTCTTGGTTGAATCTAAAGGTGGTGCATTCTTAACAAGTTGTGAGTTATATTTCAATACAAGAGATGAGAGAATTCCTGTATCAGTACAGGTTAGAGAGATGGCAAATGGTTATCCAACCACTAAAGTTCTTGCTTTCTCTGACGTTACACTTTTACCTTCACAGATCAATCTATCTGAGAATGGAACAGTCGCTACTAAATTTACATTTGATTCACCTGTATACGTTACAGAAAATAGAGAATACTGTTTAGTTGTTCTTTCTGACTCTAACGAATTCAAACTCTGGATATCAAGAATGGGTGAGGATGATGTTACTAATGACAGAACGATCTCTGAACAACCCTATGCTGGTGTTCTATTCAAATCACAGAACGCATCTACTTGGACTGCTGACCAGTATGAAGATTTAAAATTCATATTATATAAAGCACAATTTACTGCTAACTCAACAGGTACTGCTGTATTCAATAATGCTGAACTTGCTATAGGTAACAGTGGTATTTCTCAACTAAGAGCAAATCCAATCAGAACTCTAAAACCAGAGATTAAGATTATTCTTTCTGATCACCAAGCAAACTTTACTATTGGTGCTGAGATTACACAGACTGATACATCCCCTGTACCATCTGCTATCATCAGACAAGTTGTACAAGGTGTACAAGGGTCATCTAATGCTTACATCATCGTAGATGACGTTGCAGGAACCTTTAGAGAAGGTGTTGCATCTGGTGCTAGTTACATCTATAGACTTGTATCTTCTAGATCACTTGCTGATATTACACTGACTGGTGTTACAGGTACATTCGATGCAAACAATACAATAACAAACGGTTCAGGAGCATCAGGTATGGTGACTGCATTTAATTCAGGAACTGGTGTTGTTTCAATTAAATCTGTTACAGGTACGTTCACTGTGGGTGATGCTATAACACAAACAACAAGTGGTGCCACAACTGGATCAGGAACTATTGCTGCTGGTGGTATAACAGCAACAGGAGATGATATCAACGATTATCCTGCTGCTCCTATCTCATACTTTAACCAAGCTACTGAGATCGAAGTGATGCACGCTAACCATTGTATGCACGATACTGCTAATAATGTACGACTAGAAGGTGTAATTTCAGAAGTTGCTCCTACAATCATTGACTCTGCATATCATACAAATGGTATTACAGCTGCGGATGCGGTTTCAGGAACCTTCCAGTTACACGTTCAAGATGCTTCAGCGTTCCATACAACGATCAATGGTGCTGCTGTTGCGACAAGTAACACTGGATTCATTATTATTCGTGATCCTGAAATTAGTCAGAAACATTTTGAAATTATTGAGTATAGTAATATATCAACTGACGGTAAGATTATTACATTACCTTCTGGTTCTCGTGGTAAAGCTGGAACTGCTGCGTTAGCACATAGTAATACAAGTATTATTGAGTGCTATAACTTAGATGGTATTCCTCTAACAGAAATTAACAAGTTACATACTGCTATTGGTTCACCAACTCTTGACTCATATAAGGTTGCAGTTACATCTGTATCTACAAATGGAGTTCAGAATGGTGGTGAAAATGTTACTGCTACACAGAACATTCAGTTTGAACAGTTCTATCCACAACTTGAGATGAATAACTTCCCTGAAACGGAAATTATTCCTAGATTGAACGCAGTCTCTGCTACATCCATACTTAATGGTGCAAACGTCAGTGAAGCATCATTCATTAATGATGGTGTGTACTTAGACTGTATTGCAAACGAAGATAACTATATGACATTCCCTAAATTGGTATGTTCTAAAGTTAACGAAGATGCAAAACTAAGTGGTTCTAAGTCATTGACTATGAACTTACTAATGAGTTCAACTAACGCTAACTTGTCACCTGTGGTTGATACAGATCGTTGTTCATTAATTACAACTTCTAATAGAATCAACCAGATTGACCCTGCTAATTCTAACGCAGAGCAAAGAAGTGGTGATAAGAATGACGCTGTTTACATCAGTAAGACTATGAACTTATTGAATCCAGCGAATACCTTGAAGGTTCAGTTTGAGGGATGGAGACATCCTGATACTGAAATTCACGTTATGTATCGTATACAACCTGTTGGTGCGTCTATTACTTTTGATGAAATAGGGTATATATATTTTAACGGAAACGGATTGGAAGATAAAACAGTTCAAAAGACTGAAGCATATCTTCTCAGGGATTTAGAATACACCTATACAGGTGCTGAATTCACTGCTGCTCAGATTAAAATTATTATGACATCTCGAAACCAAGCATACGTACCCGAAATTAAAAACCTTCGTGTATTAGCTTTAAGTGACCTCTAAGAAACCTGACTTTCAACACGTCAAGGGTAAACCTGAATTAGTACGAGATACCAAGTCTGGTGCCATACTAAATACAAAAGCAACCCCTCCAGGATCTGCTGCTAAGAGACGACAAGAGAAAGATCTCAAAATCGAAACTATGCAAAAAGATATGGATGTGCTAAAATCAGAATTATCTGAGTTGAAAAACTTAATTAAACAATCTTTATTAAACAAATGACTGCTGACGCACCTGAAACTGTAGATCAGGAAAAACTACTTTCTGATTTCAAATCTAGATTAAAAGCATATGTCGATGAGAACCAACAGATGGCTCAAAAGATTCGACAGAATGAACAACAAGCACTAAAACTCCAAGGTGCTATAGAAACGCTGGAGTACATCCTCAAAGGTGAACCTACTGTTGACAGTGTTGATGCAGGGGGAGCATAACATAAGAGGAGACCGAAAGGTCTCTTTTTAACGGTTATAAATATCTTGGAGGCATATTGTCCGAAATGTAGGATACCATAACCAATGGCAAATAGAATTCAATTAAGACGTGATGGTGCTCAACAGTGGGCAAACATCAACCCTATCTTGGCACAGGGTGAACTTGGTATTGAAATTGATACATCACGTATTAAAATCGGGGATGGAGTAACTCCGTGGAATAGTTTAAGATATGAGAGACCACTAGAAACAGAATCAAACGCTGCTAATACACTTGTAAAAAGAGACGCTGATGGTAACTTCCAAGCTGGTGCTATAACTGCAACAGTTATTGGTAACGCTGCAACTGCCACACGTCTTGCTAACGCTAGACAAATTCAACTTGCTGGTCAGGTTACTGGATCAGGTTCTTTTGATGGATCATCTAACCTTACATTAACAACTGACTTATCATTAATAACAACACTTCCACATTATAATCCTGCTGATCCTGATGCTAGTGATCTATACACTCGTGTTAGGGTTAACTCACAAGGTAGGGTTATTGGTGCTGAACTTGCATCTACACTTGCAAACTATGGTATTACTGATGCTCAACCATTAGATGATGACTTAACATCATTAGCAGGACTATCTACAGTTGGTTTACTTGCTAGAGTATCACAAGGAAATATAACCACTAGACAGTTAACTGGTGGTGCAGGAAGAATTATATTCACAGTACCTGATGGTAGTTCACAGAACCCATTCATTGATCTTGCTGACACAGCAGTTGTTGTTGGTTCATATAACGTTGAATCATTAACATCTGTTAATGCTGCTGGTAGTAACTCAGAACCATATGGTACACAAACTGTTAACACAACCAAGTTTAGTGTTGATAGATATGGTCGTATTACATTAGCAGAGAACGTACCTATTGCTACAGCAGTAGAAGGATCTAAGTATGCTGGTTATGATGCTGGAACTACATATGCTCGTTATGCCATAATTGCAAATGCTTCTAAGGTATATCAAGCTATTCAAACTATTTCTGCTGGTGGTGGAGCACCTACTCATAGCACAGGTGATGCAAATGGTTGGAGATATTGTGCTGCTGAAGGAACTGAACAAAAAGGTCTTGCATCATTTGCACAAGAAGATTTTGATGTAGATGCTAATGGTCACGTAACCATTGCTGCAATGGGTGTTGATAATACTCAGTTACAGAATAATAAAATTACATTTACTGATGGAAATACAGTTCAAGATTTTGAATTAGATAATGAACTAACAACTTCCACTGCACATACAGGATTTGATTATCTTAATTATGTAAAAGTAAATAGCACTTCTGGTGGTCTTCTCTTCAGTGCTAATAACACCGATAATAGTAATGCTGGTGGAGTAGATATCAATGTCGATACAAATATAAGTGGTGCTTCTATAAAACTTGACAGACCAGGTAACACTCCTCTACAAACTATTGAGAGGACTGCTGGTTCACTTAAAATTCATCACAATGTCTCTTCCTCTACTGATAGAACGCTTGATATTATTTCAAACAACGCTGGTGCTGGTACTGCTAGTATTAACATTACAGCAGACGAAGACATAACAATATCATCGACAAATGTTTCAAATCGTGTTAATGTAGAAGGATTCCAATTCCAAGACGATACTTTAAGTAGCACTGCTACTACTATGATCTTGGATCCAGGTGACGACGATGCTGCAACTGGTAAAGTTCAGATTCGTGGTGACTTACAAGTAGATGGAACTACAACAACAGTTAACTCTACTGTTGTAACTATCGATGATCCAATTATGGTTCTAGGTGGTGACACTGCTCCTGTTGCAGATGACAACAAGGATCGTGGTGTAGAGTTTTCTTATTATGATACACAAGCAAGGGTAGGTTTTTATGGATGGGACGAAAGTTACGCAGACTCTAATATCTGGAATGGCACTGGTGGCTTTAGGTTCCTCTACAATGCCACTAACACCAATGAAGTATTTACTGGTACAGACGCTGCTCTCATCGCTGGCAACCTCAGACTAACAACAAACACAGGTGCTTCATCAACTACAACTGGTACATTAGTTGTAACTGGTGGACTTGGACTTTCCGAGAACGCACACGTTGGTGGTACTGTTACAGTTGCAGGACAGACAGAAATTAATAACAATGTAATATTTAAAGCAGATAATAAATCATTTAATATACAGACTGCTGCGGGTGTAGATAAGTTTACAGTTGATACAGATAATGGTAATACAGTTATTGAAGGTACATTAGATGTTCAGTTAGAAACAACTATAACTGACAATGTAATCATAAAAGCAGACAATAAGAAATTTGATATTCAAACTGCTGCTGGTGTCAGTGTATTTGATGTAGATACTGACAACGGTAACACACATACAGATGGTACTCTTGATGTAGACAGTGGTGTTACATTCAACAGTACCCTTGATGTAGATCAAGCTACAACTCTAAACAACATATTAGATGTTGATGGCATTTCTACATTCCATAATGACATTATACTTGATACAACTGGTAAGACCTTTAAATTAAATAATGGATCTGCTGATAAATTTGTAGTACAAAGTACATCTGGTAATACAGATATAGAAGGATCATTAAATGTTGCATCTTTAATTCACTTTGAAAGTAGCGATACTCCAACAATAAGTACAGATGGAGATAACAATTATATAATTACAGGTAGTGACTATGGTGCTCTAAGATTAGATGGTGGTGGTTATATTGAAGGTAATACACTATTCAATAGTGATATTTACATCAACGGACAAATAAATCAGAAAGACCAAGGTTCATCTAACGAGACATTCAACACACAGAACTTCTTAAGAGTTCGTTATAAGTTCAGAACTGGTGTAACAGCCGCATATACTCCTTCCTATGCACAAGATAACTCATCTAACTTTAGATCCTTTGGTGGTGGTGGTATTGCTACTGATCTTCACATCGGTGATAACCTATACGTTGGTAAGAAAGCAAACACAGATAACATTGAGTTTAGTGTCAGTCCTGCTGGTAACGTCGTTGCTGGTAGAAGTGGTCTGGGTTCAGCAAGTGCTGGAACAATTACAGTCCACGGAGATGCAGTATTCAACCGTGAATTCAGCATTACAGGAGCTCAAACAACTATTGGAGATGCGACAGGAGATGCCCTCTCAGTCAACGCTACAAGCACATTTAATGCACCTGTTACCCTTTCTGGAACTAACGATTTAGAAGTTGGTGGTAATGCTACTGTTGAAGGAAACTTAACTGTTAATGGTACTACAACTACAATCAATACAGTTACAACTCAGTTAGATGATCCTATTCTAACTCTTGGTGGGGATACAGCACCAAACACAGATGATAATAAAGATCGTGGTATTGAGTTTAGATATTATGATGGTTCAGCAAAATTAGGTTTCTTTGGTTGGGATGATTCACAATCAAGATTTGCTCTATATCATAATGCAACTAACACATCTGAAGTATTTGGTGGTACAAGATCTGGTATTGATGCTGGTTCTATCAAGTTATTCGATACAACTAATGCAACATCACCTTCTACAGGAACATTAATTGTTGGTGGTGGTGCTGGAATTGGATTGGATCTTAGAGTTGGTGATGATTTATTCGTTGTTGACGATGCAGATATTGGTGGTAACTTAAATGTCACAGGTACATTTGATGTTGGTGATGATCTAGCAGTTGCAAATAATAAGTTTAACGTTGACGCAGTAACTGGTAATACAACTGTTGCTGGAACATTTGGTCTTACAGGTATTGCAACACTCAACTCTACTGTTAATATTGTTGGATCAGGATCTAATTTAACTGTTGCTGGAACTACAAGCATATCTGGTGACTTTGATATTGCTTCTACTAAGTTTACAGTTGCTGCTGCATCTGGTAACACAGTAATTGATGGAACACTAGACGTAGATGAGGCAACAAATATAACATCCACATTTGGTGTTACTGGAATTGTTACTGCCACAAACAGCACTGCACAATCTTTAAGTTCTGGTTCTCACTCTGCTGGTGGTGCATTTAGATTAACAGGTGGTGCAGGAATAGGTGGAAACGTTTCTATCGGTGGAAGTGCAAGAATATACACAGACTTAACTGTTGATGATGATTTACTTGTTAAAGATGTTGGTGAAGTTCAAGGATTATTCAAAGCAACAAACACTGCTGACGCTGGATCTGCCACAGATACTGGTGCTTCAGTTCGTACTGCTGGTGGTTTAGCAGTTGCTAAGAAAACATATATTGGTGATGACTTCAATGTAGGTGCAGGAAACTTCACTGTTGACGGTCCTACTGGTAATACAACTATTGCTGGAACATTAGGTGTAACACAGAACACAAACCTATCTACATTTACTGCATCAGGTATTGCTACACTTCAATCTACATTGAATCTAGGTGGTTCACTGAACATCAATAGTAGTAAATTTACTGTTGCATCTGTATCTGGTAATACTAATATTGCTGGAACTTTAGATGTTACAAACGCAGTTGACTTCGATTCTACTCTTAACGTAGATGGTAATGCTGACTTTAACAGTGGTATAGATGTCACATCTGGTAATGCTACATTTGCTGGTCTTGTACAAGCAGATAACGTAACTGATTCTACTGGATACTCTGATGCCTCTGCATCTATATCTACAGATGGTGGTCTATCAGTTGCTAAGAAAGCATACGTTGGTGGTAACTTCTCTGTTGGTGGTGCTGCTGGTGTTAAAGCATCTATCACTGCTGCAACTGGTAACACAGATATTAAAGGAACATTAAATGTTGATGACGCTGTAACCTTCGGTGGAACTCTTGGAGTTACAGGTCAGATCACTGGTGATGTAACTGGTGACGTAACAGGTAATTCTGATACTGCAACACAGGTTGCTGTTACTGAGACTAACAACAACGCACTGTTCTATCCTGCATTTATGGGTGGAAACACTGGTAATCAGTCAGTTCACGTTGACTCTGCTAACCTTAGATACAACCCATTCTCTAACACTTTATCAGTAACTAACTTTATATCTACTACGAACTTTGAAGTTCAAGGTAATATGAACATTACTGGTTTGATTACCTTCGGAGAATCTGAAGTTGGTAGTATTGCAAACCACAACACTGATGCACTTACTGAAGGTTCAACTAACCTATACTTTACAGACGAACGTGTAGATGACAGAGTAAACAATCTATTTACTGCTGGAACTGGTATTACTAAGGTATATGATGATGCTGCTAATAGTTACACATTATCAGTTACACAAGTAGATATTAATACTGACAACGTAACTGAAGGTTCTACAAACCTCTTTACAACTGCTGCAAGAACAAGAACACATTTTGTATATGGTACAGGTATTCAGTTAAACACAGATACTATTTCTGTAACACAGAGTGATATCAATACAGACAATGTAACTGAAGGTTCTACAAATCTATTCACAACAAATACAAGAACAAGATCTCACTTCACTTATGGTAATGGTATTGCATTATCTGCTGGTGGTGAACTAACAGTAACTGAATCTCAGATCGATACTGACAATGTAACAGAAGGATC
>Ga0207985_1000080_pt1 | contig 23562 bp, 22 predicted proteins | sample ETNtaG_3_FD_185761 | JGI IMG/M metagenome (GOLD analysis project Ga0207985, IMG submission 185761) | Marine microbial and viral communities from oxygen minimum zone, Eastern Pacific Ocean - ETNP201302SV84 (SPAdes) (version 2) | ecosystem: Environmental > Aquatic > Marine > Unclassified ...
TTCGAAGATATAATGGATCGAATTCCTGATTTCTCAAACCGAGGCTTTATTAAAGAAGCTGACCAAACAATGGAACATGCTTTTAATGAAAGAGAAAGTATATATAGAGAGTTTGCTGATCATATCGTTACAAACAACGAAGGTTTAGAATCTTGTTTTAATAAAATTCTTAGCGTTATTTAAAACTTATCTTAGTTTCTCTTGTTTAGCATTTTCCATGCTTTAGATGTTATTTCCATTCCAAGAAATGGCTTAACTAACTTATAGGCTAAACCAGGAACAACTGTAGTCTTTCCAGCTATAGAAGCTTTCTCAGTCATCTTTACAACCTTTTCAGCAGAAACCCACATCCAAAAAGGTATTTTCTTCTCAAGATGATCAAGACCAGCTCGTTTGTGAGCATTTGTTTTTACATATCCTGGAAGTGAGATGGTGACCGAATTATTCTCATTTGCTAACTCCTCGCCAATTGATCTTCCGTAAGAATAAATACCAGACTTTGCAGATGCATAAAGTGAAGATTTAGGCATTGGTGTTACCGCTCCTATACTTGAAATGATAACAATCCTTGAAGCATCTTTCTCTTTTAATCTTGGAACTAATCCCTCAATTAAATCAATTACTCCTCCACACAAAAGATAATATAATTCGTCTCTTTGTAATGAAGAGCTCTCACCAGCTTTGCTCATCATAGTTATACCAGCATTTGCAACAACAAGATCTGGACAATCTACTTTATCAAGCAGCTCTAAAATAGAATCTTTCTTTGAAAGATCCAAATGATAATAGCTATTATTATTATTATTTTGAAAGAACTCTCTTGCTTTTTTTGATCTTTCTTCACTATGAGAAACTAAATCTAAAGACCAACCATTCTGGTTTAAATACTTTGCGTACTCAAAACCAATTCCTGAAGAAGCTCCTGTGATTAATGCTTTTTTCATCTTTATTTTTTAATTGGGATTATAATCTTTTTTATGAAACATTTTGGATTGAGATCAACATTTTCATTGATTGTTGCGATCACTTTTATCAACTCTTGCGGTGGCGGTGGTGGAGGAACTGATCCAATACCTCAGATCTCAAACACCTCTCCCTTTTTTGTAAATAATATTGGTGAGATTGAAGTTGATGAAATGCAATTATCTGTTGCTACCATTTCTGCTAGCGATAGTGATGGAGATATACTTCAATATAGTCTCTCAGGGAATGACCCTTCCTATTTTTCTGTAACCAATGAAGGAGTAATTACCTTTAATCAACCGCCGAGTTATTTTGATAAGAATGAGTTCTCAATTTTGATTAATGTTACTGATAATATTGTTTCAATTACTCAAACACTTTCAGTTTTTCTATTGAGAGTTTGTTCAGATAGTTTTTTAGGTAAAACAGTTTGTTTTGAAGAGGAAAATACAACTGTTGAATATGATAGATCAAATGATTATCCAACATGGCAAGATTGGGATGGCGACTGTCAGAGTAATAGGCATGAAGTGCTTGAATCTGAGCATATTGATGACGATTCAAATCATCCCATAGTTTTTTCTTCAGATGGATGTTTTGTTAATTCTGGTAAATGGTTTGATCCCTATGACAACCTTTATTATTTTTTTTCTTCAGAAGTACAAATAGACCATGTTGTTGCTCTATTTGAGGCTCACAAAAGTGGAGCATGGAGCTTCCCGGCTTCAAGAAAATTAAAGTTTGCTAACAATATTGATTTTGATGATCTTTTAATTGCAGTCGGAGGTTCATCCAATGCAAGCAAGGGCTCATCAGATCCATCAGATTGGATGCCAAACAACTCCTCTTACTACTGTGAATATTTAAATAAATGGCTCAATATAAAATCTAAATTTAGGCTTAGCCTTGACTCTGATGAGAGAGAAGCAATCTTAAACCTTTATCAAGAAAATAATTGTCAAAATTAAGTTTTTTTTATAAACATAATAAATTTTCTTACAAATTGATGTATTATTTTTAAATGGAGGAATTTTTATGAATAAAAATATATTTTACTTAACAGCATTATTGTTCGTTTTTGGTTGCTCAAATCAGTCTTCTGAAACTGAGGCTACAGAGAGTGCAGAAGTTGAGAGCGTTCTTTTGGAGTATATGTGGTGTGATTATGGACCAAACACTTCTCCAGAAACTTTAAATGCTCTTCGTGCAGATTTTAATGAAGTTACAAACAGCTCTGAAAATCCTGTTGTAAGTGCATGGGCTTATATTCCAACATTTGAAACTGATAATTATGATGCAATTTGGCTGAATGTCTGGTCAGACGAAGATTCAAGAAATGCAGGCTGGGAAGATTGGACAGCAAATAGCGCTGAAGATTTTGAAGCTGCGCACAATGACACTCTTGATTGTCAGGAAGACAAAGTTTTTCATTTTACTGGAACTGCTGGCATGCAACCTGGTGTTGAGTGGTCAGATGAACCCCCCTTTAATGCAGATTATCATTTTTGTACTTTCGCAGAAGGTAATGGCTTTGATGAGCTTGGACCTGTGATGGCAAATTTTGATGCCTGGGTTGATGGTAGAGAAAAAGATAGCATGTGGTATGTATGGCATGATCCTCTTTTCGACACCTCAGGCGTGGAAGGATCTGTTGATAGTGGATATGACTATATGATTGGATTTTATTGGCAAAACAATGACGAAAGAGAAGCCGGTTATGCTGCATATGCAGAGACTGATCTCCAATCTCAATTTGATGAGATAGAGTCCTGTCAGATAGTTGGATTTGAGGGTTATCCCATAGTCCAGCCATCTTCATAAGTTTATTTTGCTTAACTTTAAAAGGGAGTTCGCTCCCTTTTTTCATTTATACTTATTAGATGTCTAAAAAACTTTTTGATCTTCAAAATAAGAATGTTTTGCTTACAGGTGCTTCTAAAGGAATGGGGCTAGCTATGGCTGAAGGTTTAGTTAATCATGGTGCTAATGTTGTTATATCAAGCAGGAAACTTGACCAATGTGAAGAAGCTGCAGATGCTATAAACGAATCCACTGAACATCAAAAAGCATTTGCTTTCGCATGCAATGCATCAAGCAAAGATCAATTACAAGATCTTGTAGATTTTTCAATATCTAAGCTTGGGTCTATCTCAACTTTGGTATGTAATGCAGGAGTAAATTCATTTTTTGGATCAATGTCTGAAATAGATGATGAATCATATGATAAGACCATGGATACAAATGTTAAGTCTAATCATTGGTTAATAAATATGGTTACACCTTCTATGAAAGAATCTGGCGGTGGATCAATCATGATTACTTCAAGCATTGCTGCATTCCATGCTTCAGAAACTTTAGGCACATATAGTATTTCAAAGCTTGCTGTTTTGGGTTTAGTAAGAAACTATGCCTCTGAATTAGGTCCCTCAAATATCAGAGTAAACGCAATTTGCCCAGGTCTGGTTAAAACAGATTTTTCAAAACTGCTATGGGAAAATCCAGATGCTGAAAAAGCTTCAAGTCAGAGAATGCCGCTTAGAAGACTTGGTGAAGCAGATGATTTTAAAGGTGTTGCAGTTTTTCTTGCTTCAGATGAAAGTTCATTTATGACAGGACAGGCTTTAACAATTTGCGGTGGTGCAAGCATGTGGTCATGAAGAAAGGAATATTTTTTATATTGTTGATCTGCTCAAATCTTTTGATTTCAGAAGATTTATTAATTAAGTCAAAAGGTTATCTGGACATACAAACTGGAGATATTATCAGAGCAGATCTATTAATTAGAAATGGAAAGATAATTGAAATTGGAAAAATAAAAACCAATGATGCAACAGTAATTGCTATTCCAGATCTTATTTTGATTCCAGGATTAATGGATAGCCATGTTCATATCGTTGGGAATGACTCCAAAGGCGAAGAATCAATTGCTGACTCATCTCATATGGGTACGGTATGGGGCGTAGTAAATGCAGAGAAAACATTAATGGCCGGTTTTACAACTGTAAGAAATGTTGGCGCAGCAAATTATGCAGATGTTTCAGTTAGAGACGCAATCGAAAGAGGAGTTATAAGTGGACCAACTATGCTTGTATCAGGACCAGCCCTTGGTATAACGGGAGGGCATTGTGATCATAACTTGTTACCACCAGAGTTCAACTATTCAAGTGAAGGAGTTGTTGATAGTCCTTGGGAAGCAAGAAAGATGGTAAGAAAAAACAGGAAGTATGGAGCGGATTTGATTAAGTTCTGCGCAACTGGTGGAGTGATGTCAAGAAATACTGATGTTAATGCAAAACAGTTTACGCTAGAGGAGATGAAAGCAATAGTTGATGAAGCTCACAATCATGGCATGAAAGTAGCAGCCCATGCGCATGGATTAGTTGGTATTAAAGCAGCTATTAAAGCAGGTGTTGACTCAGTTGAGCATGCAAGTTTTATCGATGATGAAACCATAGATATGGCAATAAAAAATAATACTGTTCTTTCCATGGACATTTTTGTTTCAGATTATATTTTAGGAGAAGGTGCCAAAGCTGGTATACGAGAAGAATCCCTAAACAAAGAGAGATTAGTTGGAAAAAAACAAAGAGAAAACTTTATGAATGCTCATAAAAGAGGCGCAATAATAACATTTGGAACAGATGCAGGTATCTTTGATCACGGAGATAATGCTAAACAGTTTGCATTTATGGTTGAGTGGGGCATGACACCACTTGAAGCAATTCAAGCTTCAACAATTAAGACAGCAACATTATTTGGTATTGAGAATACTGGACAAATTAAAGAAGGATATGATGCCGACATTGTTGGAGTCATCGAAAATCCTCTGAACAACATAAGAACTTTGGAAGAGGTTGCTTTTGTAATGAAAGAAGGAAAAGTTTATAAAAGATAATCTAATCTAATAGCTTTGTAGCCTCATTGAAATGTTTTCTACATAAAACTCTGTAAACATCGTTACCACCAATTTGAACTTTTGAACCTTTGGTTATAACCTTTCCATCTTCATTGAGTCTTACAACCATAGTTGCTTTTCTGCTACATACATTGCAAACCGTTTTGAGCTCGATGAGGTTATCTGCTAATGCAAGCAGTGCTGCACTCCCTTCAAATAACTCTCCTCTAAAATCTGTTCTTATGCCATAACACATTACTGGAATTTCTAATTCATCACATACTTTGCACATTTGCAGAACATGGTGCTTCTTTAAGAATTGAGCCTCGTCAACAAGGATTGCATCAATCCTTCTGTGTGAGAGTTCTTTTTTTACATATTCGTAGATTTTTAGATCTGAATTAATAACTATCGCTGAGGCACTTAATCCAATTCTTGATTTGATTAATCCTGAATTCTTGTCAGCATCCTCTCTTGGAATAAATAAAATTGTTTCGTTGCCTGTCTCATGATAGTTGTGAGCAGATTGGAGCAATGCAGTAGATTTACCTGCATTCATGGTTGAGTAAAAAAAGTGAACCTTGGCCATTAGCAAATTATAATGGTTTTATGAAAACTTTTGTTGAGAATGGAATCACTCATTTAGATCTTCATGGTGTTAGGCACCATGAAGTTGATGAACTTGTTCTTGATTTTGTTTTAAGAAATCAAGAATTGATTCCTCTGGTAATAATTTGTGGCAATAGTGTTAAGATGATTTCCATTACAAAATCCTGCCTAGATGTAAATGAAATAAAATATCAAGATATTAGGTTTGGATTAATCAGAGTTGAGAAAATTTAATTTATAATAAAAGTATGAGTAAACTTCCAGACTTACTTCTCTTTGATCAGCAACTTACTGAAGAGGAGCTTGCTATTCAAAAGAGTGTAAGAGATTATTGTGATAAATCTCTTATGCCAAGAATTCAAAAAGCTAATAGAGAAGAGCTTTTTGATAAAGAAATTTATAAAGAGCTTGCAGAGCTTGGATTGCTTGGGCCACATATAAAAGGGTATGGCTGTTCTGGAGTTAGTAATGTTGCCTATGGCTTAATTGCTAGAGAAATTGAAAGAGTAGATTCTAGCTATAGATCAGCTTTTAGTGTGCAGTCTTCACTGGCGATGTATGCGATTTATAAGTTTGGTTCAGAAGAGCAGAAAGAGCATTACCTTCCTGAAATGGCGAAAGGAAAAATTATTGGATGCTTTGGTCTTACCGAACCAGATGCTGGTTCAGATCCTGCTGGCATGAAATCAGTTGCAAAAAAAGTAGATGGCGGGTTCGAATTAACTGGATCTAAGACTTGGATAACAAATTCTCCAATAGCTGACCTATTTATTATCTGGGCAAAAGATGAGCAGGGTGTCTTGAGAGGATTTATTTTAGAAAGAGAGGAGGCTAAGGGGTTAGAGACTCCTTACTTGGATGGTAAATTTGCATTGCGTGCATCTGCGACCGGAATGATATTTATGGATCAAGTATTTGTTTCCGAAGATAAGGTGCTTCCTGAAGTGCAAAGTTTTAAGGGCCCATTTACTTGTCTAAATTCTGCAAGATATGGAATTGCTTGGGGAGTAATGGGAGCCGCTGAATTTTGTTGGGAGAAATCACTTGAATACACTCTTGATAGAAATCAATTTAATGCGCCCTTAGCATCTAAACAACTTATTCAGAAAAAGCTTGCTGATATGCAAACTGAAATTTCATTAGGTATGCAGGCTGCCTTGAGAGTAGGCAGGTTGATCGATGATGATAATTTTGTTCCTGAAATGATCTCGTTGATAAAAAGAAATAATTGTCAAAAAGCTCTTGAGATCGCCAGATCAGCAAGAGATATTCATGGTGGAAACGGAATCAGTGATGAATATCACGTTGTTCGACATTCAATGAATTTAGAGGCAGTCAATACTTACGAGGGCACAAGTGATATTCATGCCCTCATCCTTGGCCAAAAACAAACAAATATTTCTAGCTTCTAATTTAAATATTCTGCTAAAAATTTCTCGTAGTCTTCAAAGAGTTCTAATCTTGCAGTTTCTGTTCTAAACCCATGACCTTCATCACCTTTAATGATGTATTTGTGCTCTTTACCATATTTTTTAAGCTCATTTACCATATCAACCGTTTCTTGGAACCTTACTTGGCTATCTCTTCGTCCTGTAATTATTAAAACAGGATCTTCTACATTTTCAGCAAAAAACAAAGGACTGTTCTCATAAAGATTTTTGTAATCCTCCGGATCGCTTGGATTGCCTTTTTCAATATATTCCATTGGCTGGCTTAATTCACTCCACTGCAGACCTCTTAAATCACTGCTGGTAAGGTCATACACGCCAACATAAGCAATAATACACTTGAAGAGTTCAGGGCTCTTAGTTGCTGCCTGCATAGCTGCATAACCTCCATATGAAGCTCCAGAAATACAAACATTATTCATATCTACATAGCCTTGCTCATTGGCCCAAAATAAAGCATCGTATTTATCTTCTTGCATACTTTTACCCATCTCATGATTTGCAAGCATCATTTCTTTTCTTCCGTATCCGGTTGATCCTCTGTAGTCCATCTGAATCACACCATATCCTCTTGTTGCATAAAACTGTACTTCAGGATTGTATCCCCAATAGTCTCTTGCATTAGGACCTCCATGAGGGTGAATTATAAATGGTATTTTTTCACCTTCTTTATATGTTGGAGGTAAAGTTAAATATCCATGTAATTTTACTCCATCACGACTCATATAAGTAAAAGGCTCAGTTGAAGCAAGCTGATATTCACTCAACCACGGTGCATATGAAGCAATTCTACTAACTGGTGTTTTACCATTAGAAATATCAAAAAGATAAACAGAACCAGGATCCTTATCACTTTGAACCCCAAACAAGAATCTAGTTAAATCATCACTCCAATCAAAAACAGAGACCTCATTACCTGGAAACGCAGCCTCGAGCGACTTATTCACTGTAGCAAAATATTCATCAAAATAAATTTTTTCAGTTTTAGCTCCTTGATAAGAGAATCCATAAAGCTCAGAACCATCTGGGGAGAACCACATATCTAAAGAGTAATCTCCGTGCATGGGACTCGACAGATCATAATCAGGGTCATGGTAGATCATCTCAATATATTCACCTGAGTCCATATCATATGACCAAATAGCATTAGTATCTGTTTCATTTAAAACTTTTCCACTTGGTAATAATGCTTGACCAACTCCAAGAACAGTTTTGTTATCAATATCGAAGTATGATGGATAAAAACAAGCTTGCTGATGCATGCAAGAATGAACTTTTTCATACCCATCACTAGTAAATTTATAAAAGGTTGTTTCAATTCCTTTGTTAGGACCTTCTTCCATAAAAGTTGCAAAACCTCTTGGAACACCTTCCCAGTCCACTAACCAGTTCATTACTAGTTCTCCAGGAACAGAAGGCTCTCTAGCAACTAGTTCAGTCCTTTTAGTGTTGATATCTAACCAATATAAATCTCTGGACCTACTTCCGGAGTTAAAAAGACTTATTAATACCTTATCTGGGAATCTTGGAAAAACCCCATATAAACTTGGAACCTCAAATCCGGGTTTATTTTTGAAGCGTTTAGCTTTAATTAAAAGAGTTGTATTTTTTCCATCTCTATCAATTGTGTACATACTTGCAGAATCTAAACCAGCTCTAGAATCTCTTGAAACTAATAATTTTTTATCATTAAGCCACCTAAAACTTGTAATTGATGTTCCAGCAGTTGTTCCAGAAAGTACTTTAGGTTCCATCGTTGATAAATCCGTGACAACCAATACTCTGTCGGTAGCCATCATTTCTTGGTCAGTCTCATCCTTTATGTCACATACATTTTCATCAACAGGGACCATTGCCGCTAAGAACTCACCCGATGGTGAGAGCTGTTGCTGGGTTCCTTTTCCATAACAAACAAGCTTATCTAGTGGTATTGGGACATATTCTTCAGATATTGAAGTTACTGAAAATACTAGAAAAAGCGATAAAGAAAGGCTTTTAAGGCTATATTTAATATTTAATAATACATTTAAGGTATTTTGCATTTTTTGATATCTCCGATTGAAAAATTTTTGATTGTGTAAAGTCTACTTTACATAGTTTGAAAATAAAAGACATAAGAGCAAAAAATCATAAAAAAACCCTTAATTTAAAAGATAATTTTATTTAATAAAACTGTTTACAATACCTCCACCTATAGGTATATTGACTGAATCGGAACATGTTTCCGGTATAATTTTATGCATAAATATGGGGAAAATATTATGAAAAATTTAAGTTTTTTAACTTTGTTTGCTTTCCTTAGTGTTGGATTTGTTGTCGCAGACGAGCCAGTTGATGAAGATGTTGAAGTAGTTGCAGAGGCAACTATGTCTGAATCTTCTGATGCAGCTGATGACGAGGATGTCCAAGAGCTAGGAAGAGTAAGCGTAACTGGTTCTAGAATCAAAAGAGTTGATATTGAGGGTGCAACACCTTTAATCACTATTACTAGAGCTGATATTGATAACGCAGGTTTCCAAACTGTTTATGACGCAGTAAGTAATCTTACTCAAAACACAGGTAGTGTTAATGGTGAAAACTTCCAGGCTGGTTTTAATGCTTCATTGCAACCAATCAACCTAAGAGATTTTGGTCCAGGTAGAACACTTGTACTTGTTAATGGTAAGAGAACTGCAGACTATCCGTTTCCATATAATGGTGAATCCGCTTCTTTTAACTGGGGTGCAATTCCACTTGCAGCTGTTGAAAGAATTGAGGTCTTAACTTCAGGTGCTTCATCCATCTATGGTTCAGATGCTGTCGCAGGTGTTATAAACGTAATTTTAGTTGATGGATTAGAAAGACAAACTGCAAGAGTTGTTGCCGGTGGTGGTGTTAACCAAGGATCTGGTGGCGAGACTCTTAACCTTGAATTTGCAGGTGGAGGATTTGGTGAAAGATATTCCTATACTTATGCATTAGAATACTACGATGAAAAATCAGTGCCTATAAATTCAAGAAGTGAGCATGATTCTTATAAAGATGCACAAGATGGTGGTTTACCATCCAGAGGTCTTTTAATTAGAGATCAATATAGTGGTTTTAACCATTACACCCCTGATGAATTTATTGATGGTTTAAACGCAACATCCAATCCAGGATTAGGTGGTGAGCCTTTAGCAGGACTATCATGTCAACAGGCAGGTGACTATTTCGCACCGACAGCACAAGAAAGAGATAACTACGTTCCTTTTGCGGTTGGTTCATGGTGTGCAATCGACATGAGTTCAAATGGTTCTTTAACCAATGACAGAAAAAGAACAGCTGCTTACTTATCTGGTACATATGAGTTAACAGATTCAGTTGAAGCTTACGCAAAATACGTATACCTCGAAACAGATACAACAGGTACATTAGATAACCTATTTACTCCATTTGTTTGGGTTGCTGGTCCACAAAGATATGGTGCAGAAAGAAGTGTTTGGGCAAGAAATATATCTACTAACCCTGCAACTGGTGGATACCAATTTGATCCAGGTTACTCAGCATTTATGGATTTCAGAATCCAGAAAATTTTCCCAGGAGTATACAGAGGTACTTCATATGTTGAAGATACTTCAACTATAGACTTTGGTTTAAGAGGAGTTCTCAATAATGGTTTTGAGTGGGATGTTTCATATACAGATAACACCTACGATGTTGTTTCAAGTGGAAGAAACTTCCTTGCAAGTGCTCTATACGACAAAATCCACAACATTGGTGGTGTAGACGGATTTGGTAACCCTTGTGTACTTGATACTAACGATCTTCTTGATGGTGATCCATCAAATGGTGAAGTTGATGACTGGTATGGAATTTATGGTTATTCAGCATTCTACAGTCAACCAAACTGTTATAACTGGGATTTTTATTTAAACACTCAAACTCCTGCTGATGCAGAAGCTTTAAGAGTTGACAATATTGAGCCTGCTAACGCTTTCAGTGAGCTTTTCCAAGCTACTTTAACAGGTGACATAATGCAATTACCATATGGTCCTCTTGCATTTGCGGCTGTTATCGAAAATCAAACAAAAGGCTACGATGTTCAACTTTCACCTCTAAATAAAGCAGGTGAACTTTGGGGTATTGGTGGTGTTGACGGTGGCGGTGAAAGAGAAAGAAATGCCGTTGGTATTGAGCTTAACATCCCTGTATCGGAAAAAGTTCTTGTTAATGTTTCAACAAGATGGGACGAGTATGATGACGCTGTTGTTAATGTTGACAGAAGAACTGCTGGTGCATCTATGGAGTGGAGACCAATCGATAATCTTCTAGTAAGAGCTTCTTGGTCCGAATCATTTAAAGCTCCTGACCTACCATATTCATTTGTTGGTGAAAGAAGATTCTTTACATCACAAACTGACTGGTACCAGTGCTGGTATGATGGCAACTTTGGTAATGGCGGTGAAAATTGCGGTGGTGCATATGGCATTATCAACATTGATGGTATAACAACTGGTAATCTTGGTCTTAAAGAAGAAGAAGGTGACTCATATGCTGTTGGTATCGTTTGGGAACCAATGGATAGAATGGTTGTTACAGTTGATGCTTTTCATATTCAGTTAGGTGATATCGTTTCTACTAAATCATTAAGTGCATTAACACTTGATGAAGCAGTATGTAGAGCAAGAGCAGCAGGAGATGATCTTAGTGCATTCCCTGATTATCCTGCTTCATATTGTGCCCAGGTTCTTGGTAATATTGTTAGAGGTGGTAAAGACTTTACAGTAAACCCAACTCCTGAAGGTAGTATTACTGCAATCTATGAAACTCCAGTAAACATTGCTGGTCAAGAGTTCATAGGTGTTGATACAGCTCTTTCCTATGCATGGGTAACTGACAAAGCTGGTGACTTTAACTTTAGCGTATTTAGTTCACATCAAATTGATCTTAAGTCCGCTGAAGATATTGGAGATCCTCTAATTTCTTACATGAATAGTTCATATGTACCTAGATCTAGACAGTCAGTAAGACTTGGCTGGACAAGAGGTGACTGGGGTGCTGGTATGTCAGTACTTAGAGTTGGACACATGGAATACCTAGATGGTTCAAAAGGTAGCCCATATTTCAATACTAATGTCACAATAAATTATGATCTTACTCAGGATTCCTTCCTAGCGTTTACAGTTACAAACTTATTTGACGCTATTCCGGATACTGATGCTCCATATGATAGAGGTAGTTCTTTCTATCCATATGGATTTAACTCATTCCAATACCCAAGATTTGGCCCAGAAGCATATCTTGTATATCAAATGAGATTCTAAGATTAGGAATTAAAAAAAGGAGGCTTTTGCCTCCTTTTTTTTGTCTATAAATTAAACATTCTTTACTCTGATAATTTCAAGAAAAAATAAGAGTTTTAGAGTATAATTTATGGTCACTTAAAGGGACATAATGATGCAATCTAAAATGAATAAAAATATTCTAGCTATTTCTTTGTTTTCTACTTTTTCTTTAATAAGTTATGCACAACAAACAACTACAGTTAATGAAATTGATTTGCTTACCGAATCAATAAATGTTTCAACTGATAGTCTTGCAAATTCTGCATTAACCCAGGAACAAATTGATAAGCTTGATGAGACCACAAGAATACTATTGGCTGATTATCAATCTACCTCGAAAGAATATGAATCATTAAAACTTTACAATGATCAAGTTCAAAAAATAATTAACTCACAAATTGAGGAAATTGCAAATATATTGTTTCAAATAGATGAGCTTGATAAAACCAATCAAAAGATTGTTCCACTCATGATAAAAATGATAAATGGACTAGAGGACTTTATAAATCTTGATGTCCCATTCCTTATGAATGAAAGACAAGATCGGCTTGCAAACTTACGAACTACTATGGATAGAGGCGATATCTCTACATCAGAAAAGTTTAGATTAATCACAGAAGCTTATAAAACTGAACTTGAATACGGAAGAACAATTGAAGCGTATAGAGACACAATTAATATTGATGGCGTTGATACAAGTGCTGATTTTCTCAGAGTTGGAAGAATAGCATTAACATATTTAACAACTGATGGCAGTAAAGGTGGTTACTACGATCTTAATGATAGGACATTCTTGAAAGCATCTGGTTCCATTAAAAGAGCTACAGAGGATGGTTTAAAGATTGCTGCTAAGCAAGCACCTCCAGCTTTAATTCAAATTCCAATTTACAAGGATTAAAAATGAAATTAAGATTTTTACCTTTATTACTCATTACTTCTTTCGTTTTTACTCAAGAAGATGTCGAACAGTCCCTTGAACCAATAATTACAGACCTTGATAGGCTGGTTGAATCAGTTAAGAAAACTGCTTCATCTCGATCAGCTGAAGACAATGCAAGACTTCAAAGATTTTTAGCTGATAAAAATAGACAACAATATCTTCTCAATCAAATGAAAGCAAAACTAAATGCTGAAGAAGATAGGAGTGTAAGGCTTACAAAAGAATATGAGGATAATGATGCAAGACTTGCTGACCTTGAAGAACAACTTACTTTAAAACTTGGATCTTTTGGAGAGCTTTTCGGTATTGTTCGTCAAACAGCTGGTGAATCTAAAGGTCAATTTTCATTATCATTAACAAATATCGAGTATCCAGAAAGAATTGAATTTTTAGGAGATATTGCTGAAAGAAAGAGTTTAGACCTACCAACAAATGAGGAGTTAGAAAGGCTTTGGTTCGAAATATTAAATGAATTAAACCAAAGTGGAAAAGTTAAAGAATATAGCACTCAAATTCTTTCTAAATCAGGAGAGGTTGTTGATGCTGATATTTTAAGAATGGGTGTTTTTAATTCAGTTGCTAATGGAATGTATTTAAACTTAGTTGCTGAGCAAAATGTACTAGAATACTTGCCAAAACAACCAGATGGTGGAATAAGAAGATCTGCAAAAAGATTACAGAACTCAGATAGCGGAACTTATCACGAAGTTTATATAGATCCTACAAGAGGTTCCTTATTAACAAAACTCATTGATAGAGCAGGTTTTTTTGAAAGAATTAATCAGGGTGGTTTCGTTGGTTATATCATCATTTTACTATTCATTATTGGTATTGTTCTTGGTTTAATGAGATATCGTTTCTTATCTAATGAATCAAAAGTTCTTGATGCAGAATTAGCAAGTGGTAATTTTTCCGAAACCTCTGTTTTAGGAAAACTAAACAGAATATTTAAAGACTACAGAGGCACAACCCCTGAAGATCTTGAAGCACAGCTTGAGGATGTTCTATCAAGAGCCGTTCCTGTACTTGAGCAAAACCTTAGCACTATCAAGTTATTGGCAGCAGTTGCTCCTCTTCTTGGGTTATTGGGGACTGTTGTAGGTATGATTGAAACATTCCAGTCAATAACATTATTTGGTACTGGAGATCCAAAACTGATGGCAGGCGGTATTTCACAGGCGCTTGTAACAACAATGCTTGGACTTATTGCTGCTGTTCCACTTCTTTTTGTTCATAATATTCTTGAATCAAGAAGTAGAAGCATAACGCAAGTTTATGAAGAGCAAGCAATTGGATTTATTGCTTCATTCTCAACAAGACAAAAATAATTATGTTTTATTATCTGTCTTTACCTTTTGTATCCTTACTGGATTTTTTTGATAGAGGCGGACCAGTTATATTTATTCTATTCGTTGTTGCCATAATAATGATTACACTTCTTGTAGAGAGATTAATTTTCTTTATAAATGATCTAAAAAAGCTTAGCAATGATAGAGTGTTGGAAGTAAAGGAATGTTCTTTAGACAATAAATGGATCAGAAATAAGATTAAGTTGAAGAATATTTCAATCTTAAATTCAGAATCTTCAAAGAACCTCCTTATGATTCAAGGCCTTATAGCATTATGTCCATTATTAGGTTTGCTTGGGACTGTAACTGGGATGATTGAAGTTTTTGATATCATGGCAATAACAGGAACTGGAAATGCAAGAGCAATGGCCTCAGGAATTGCAAGAGCAACACTTCCAACAATGACAGGACTATTTATTTCAATAGTTGGCTTATTTCTTCTTACGGCAATAAAGTCCTCTATTGAAAAAGCCACCTTGGAAGTAAAACACACAATAGAAACAATCTAATATGATTAAAAGAAGAAATAGAGCTAGGGACGAATCAACTATAGATATAACACCTATGTTAGATATTGTTTTTATCATGCTCATATTTTTTATTGTTACTACATCATTTGTAAAAGAAACTGGGGTTGAGGTTAATAGACCAAATGCATCAACAGCAGTAAGGGACGAAAGAGGTAATATACTTATAGCTATTACTGCTAATGATGAGATTTGGATAGATAAAAGAAGAGTTGACCTAAGATCTGTAAGAGCAAACGTTGAAAGACTAAAAGCTGAGAACCCTGAAGGTTCAGTTATAATTCAGGCTGATAAAGCCTCAAAAACCGGTTTTTTAGTTGAAACAATGGACCAAGTAAGGTTAGCTGGAGTACAAAATGTTTCAATCGCTGCTGAACAGGATTAATTTAGAAAATAGGTTAGCCGTTTCTATAGTTGGCGGATTTTCTATAGCTTTTGCCATCTTTCTGACCATTTATGTAATTATCTTACCAAGTGATAAAAATTTTGATACTTCAAAAGATTCTAGTCTCGTAGACTTTGTAAGATTAAGAAAAAATGATTTCTTGAATGAGAGAGAAAGAGCTCTTCCTGAAAAACCACCTCCACCAAAAAAACCACCTCCACCAAAGCTTGAAACTCCAGAAGTTGTTCAGCCTGTTCAGAACTTAAATATTAAGTTTCCTACTTTAAATACACCTGTTGATTTAAAAGGAGCATTTTTGCGTGGGGCAAATTCATTGGCTTCAAATAGCGGTCTTATACCTTTGGTTAAAATCCAACCTAAATATCCTAGAGAAGCACTAAAAGGTGGAAAGACTGGTTTTGTTACTGTCAGATTAACCGTTGATGAAAAGGGAAGAGTAATAAGTGCTATAATCGAAGAATCAAGACCACCCAGAATATTTGATGCTGCTGCGATACAAGCAGTTCTTAAATGGAAGTTTAAACCAAGAGTTATTGATGGGGTTGCTGTAAAACAAGTTGGTCTTACTACGATAGAGTTTAATTTGTGATGAAAAAATTTCTACTTTTAATTTTGATTGTTAGTTTTAACATCTCATCTGCTGAGCAGGCAATAACTCAATGGGTCTACAATACTTTAGAAAGAGCTCAAGCTAACCTTGATAAAGGAAATCTTGAAGCTGCAGAAAGGATATATTACGACTATGCTAATGATACCTGGTCTTCACGGTCCTATGATCATTTTGTAATACTTAGAACCTATGCTTATTTCTTAATATCATATGATAGAAACGAAGAAGCTCTTAAGTATCTTAGGCAGGCAAGCCTCAAAAGGGATATGCCTCCTTATGATATCTTTGAATTAAATTTTACTCTTGGTCAAGTTTATTATGTTAATGGCGATAGAGAAAATGCTAAGAAAACTCTTCTAAAGTGGGTTGCAATAGGTGAAAAAAATGATCTTGATCTCAAGCCTGAGGGTTATGCGATACTGGCGACAATATACGCACAAGATGAAGAGTGGGGCAATGCACTTAAGTTCATAACATTAGCCATCGATAATTCTTATAAATTTGTTGAAGATTGGGCGCAGCTAAAGTTTGCTATTCATACTGAAAGGAAGGAATATCTGGATGCTTTAGAAGTATCACAGGACTTGGTTAGATTCAAACCAAAAAATAAACAATATATTGAACAAATGGCAGGCATTTATAACATCATCAAATTTGAGGAAGAGTCACTAGCTTCTCTTGAATTTAAACTGCAACAAGATCTACTTAAGAAATCATCTGAATACATCAATTTAGCTAATTTTTATCTTTACAAAGGTTTACCAGTTGATTCAAGTAAGGTAATTGAAAGAGGTTTAAAACTAAAAGTTTTAGACAATAATATTAAAAACAATGAACTCCTAAGTAATGCTTATATAATCGCTAAAGATTTTGATAATGCAGTTAGGTCATTGATAAAAGTAACGAAGATAACTAATGATCCCAAGTACGATTATCGAATCGGTCAAATCCAGTTGCAGAACTCTGAATATGAACAAGCTATTAAATACTTCAATATCGCCAGAGATAAAGGTTGGAATAGAAAGCCTGGTTCACTCGAAATGCTTTTAGGAGTCTGTTACATCGAAATAGATGATTTCAAGAATGCTCGTCTTGAATTAAAAAAAGCAATAGATTTTGGTAAAGAGAAAGAAGCAAACCCTTGGCTATCTTACATAGAATCTACAGAGGGTTTAAGAGCAGCTGCCTCAAGGTAAAACACAAAGTTTGATCATTTCATATATGTAAAGTAAACTTGACACCTATGAGCTTGATAAAAGTAAAGAATCTAAAAAAACAGTTTCAAATTGGAAGTGAAACAGTTAATGCAATCAAAGATATAAGCTTTGATGTGAATGCTGGTGAGTTTATTTCAATTATGGGTCCTTCTGGGTCTGGTAAAACAACTTTAATGAATATTATTGGATGTCTTGATACGCCAACCTCTGGAGAGTACCACTTAGATGATAATGAGGTAAGTCTTCTTGAGGACAATGAGTTAGCGGCAATAAGAAATAAGAAAATTGGTTTTGTATTCCAGTCTTTTCATCTTTTATCAAGAAATACTGCGCTTAATAATGTGATGCTGCCTCTTACATATGCAGGATATGACAAAAATCAAGCTCTTAAAAAGGCCAAAAGTGTTTTGGATAAAGTGGGTCTTGAAGATAGAGTAAGTCATAAGCCAAATGAATTGTCTGGCGGTCAACAGCAAAGAGTTGCTATTGCACGAGCGCTTGTTAATGATCCAAGTATAGTATTTGCTGATGAGCCCACTGGTAATCTTGATACCAAGACAGGTGAGGAAATTATGAGCCTTTTTAAAGAGCTGCATAAGAACGGACAAACAATAATAGTTATAACGCATGAAAATGATATTGCTGATCAAACCGATAGAGTAATAACAGTAAAAGATGGATTAATTGAATCCGATGAGAGGAGAGCTTAATGAGATACTTATATTTAATACCTGTTTTAATTTTAGTTAGTTGTGGCGGTGGTTCAAATGACTCTCAATCATACTCCTACTATCAAAAGAAAGATGTTGAGCCTAAACAACTAGATTTGACTATTGAGGCATCAGGTGAGATTGAGGCGATTTACTCTGTAGAAATAAAGTCTAAAGCTTCTGGAGAAATCTTAGATCTTCCTGCTGAAGTAGGAGACTTTGTTAAAAAAGGAACTATTCTTGCCAGAATTGATCAAAGAACTCCTAAAAATGTCCTAGATCAGGCTGAAGCAGATCTAAAGTTAGCTGAAGTTAGATTAGAAAATGCTGAGGCACAACTTGTAAGAGGGCAGGCCTTACACGCTGAAGGCAGTATCGCTGATAAGAACTTTGAGGAAATCCAAGAAGGTTTTGCATCTGCTAAGTCTCAACATGTCAGATCAATTGTGAATGTAGAAAATGCAAAAATTGCTTTAGATGATACATTGGTGAAGTCACCACTTGGCGCTACTATTATTTCTAGACCAGTTGAGGTTGGTCAGGTTATTTCTTCTCCAACTTCTGCTGTTGGGGGTGGAACAATTTTAATGAGAATGGCTGACCTATCAAAAGTTAGAATTAGAGCTTTTGTCGATGAAATTGATATTGGGAAAGTTACTGTAGGGCAAGAGGTATCAATTAGGGTTAGTGCTTTTAGGGAAGAAATCTTCTCTGGCAAAGTTTCCAAGATTGAACCTCTAGCAATAGTGCAACAAGGCGTTACAATTTTTCCAGTTCTTATAGATATTGAGAACAAAGATAATCTTCTTCTTCTTGGCATGAATACCGATGTTGTAATCCAAGTTATAGATGCGGAAGTTGCAATAAGTGCACCTACTGGAGCTTTAAGAACAAGAGATGATGCATACTCTGCCGCAGAAATATTAGGAATCAGTAAAGCAACTGTTGATAATTTTCTTGAAGAAAAAGTTGATGGTGAAAACTTTACAAAATTTATAGTTTTTAAAAATTCTTCAAATGGTCCCACTCTCTCATGGGTTGAGATTGGTATTTCTGATTTAGCTAATGTTGAAATTAAAAAAGGCCTTAATAATGGAGATCAGGTATTTGTCTTACCAAGCAAGGGTTTGGTCGACTATCAAAATAGATTTAAGGAAAGAGTTAAAAATAGCTTTGGCTAGGGTATAAATTTGTTATTTTCAGAATCAATCAAGACTGCTCTCGATTCAATTAAATCTAATGCAACTAGATCTTTCTTAACTGCGCTTGCAATCATAATCGGTATTGCCTCAGTGATCGCCATGCTTAGTATTGGCGCTGGAGCGCAACAAGCTCTTGAGGATGAAATAGATGCTCTTGGTGGAAGGATTCTAAGCGTATATGCAGGTCAAACAAGACGTGGAGGTGTAAAAGGATCATATGCACCTTTAGAAATTAAAGATGCAGAATCTTTAAGGAGATTTTCTGAGTTTGCTTGGGAAATAGCACCAGAAATGAAAGATCGCAGACAAATTCAATTTGGAAATGCTAATTATAGTGCTCAAATTGGTGGTTACTGGTCGAATCATGATTCAGCAAGAGGTTATGAGATTGATGAAGGTAGATTCTTTTCAGAAGAAGAGGACTTATCTAGAAGAAGGGTTGCTGTCATTGGAGCGGATATTCCTAAAGAACTAAAAACATCATCAAAAGCACTCCTAAATAATGAACTTTTAATAAATGGAGTTCCTTACAGAGTTATAGGAATTCTAAAAAAAGAAGGCTCTAGAGGTTGGGAGTCTCCTGATAACGAAGTTTACGTTCCAATTATGACTGCTAGCACGAGGATATTTGGAACCAGAAATCTACGCTCAATAAATGTAAAGATACCAAATGATTCAAGCGTCGAGGAGTCTATGCTTTATATAGAGCAAATCCTAAGAGTTGCGCATGATATAGGACCAGGGCAACAAAATGATTTCAGGATTAATGATTGGAGTCAGTATGCTGATTTACAAAGACAGGCAACAGCTATTTTCACAGCCTTATTAACAGGAATTGCTTCTATAAGTTTACTTGTTGGGGGAATAGGGGTGATGAATATTATGCTTGTATCGGTAACCGAAAGAACAAAAGAAATAGGTTTACGTAAAGCATTAGGAGCCACTAATTCAGTAATTATGATGCAATTTATTATTGAAGCAATTGTTCTGTGTATTCTAGGTGGAATATTGGGAATAATTCTAGGCGTACTCATTGTTTATGGATTCACAGTTGGTGCATCTTTTTTTGACGCTGACTTTCCCTTTTCAATACCAGTTTATGCAATTATTGGATCATTAAGCTTTTCTGCTTTGGTAGGACTATTTTTTGGTATATGGCCTGCACGAAGAGCAGCTAGACTTGATCCTGCAGTATCCTTAAGATATGAATAATGAAAGTTTTACAAATTCTTCCTCAGCTAAACATAGGCGGAGTTGAAAGAGGAACATTAGATCTATCAAAAGCACTGATTCAAAAAGGCCATGAATCCTTCGTAATTTCTGGTGGAGGGATTTTAGTTGATGAACTAATTCAATCTGGAGCAAAACATTATGAAATTCCAGTCCATATTAAAAGCTTAAGGACTTTATCCCTTGCAAAGAACTTATCTAAAACAATATCTTTCATAGATCCAGATATTGTTCATGTTAGATCGAGAATGCCAGCCTGGGTAAACTTTAGAGCTTTTAAGATGCTTCAAAAAAAACCTCTTCTTATCTCTACTTTTCATGGTCTTTACAGTTTCCCAATATATTCTCAAGTTATGTCATTTGTTGATCACTCTATCGCGATATCAAAGACTGTTGAGAAGTATATCCTTAAAAATTACAAACTTAACAAGGGTGATATAACAGTTATTCCCAGAGGATGTGATCCAACAGAGTTTAACAATAGTTCAATTAATCCTGATCATAAGGCTAAGATATTAAATGAGTTTCCAGAAATAGTTGGAAAAAAGGTATTAACAATTCCTGGCAGGATTACAAAATGGAAAGGTGTAGCAGAATTTATTGAATTATTATCATTACTTGATGAAAGCTATCATGGACTTATCGTTGGGCCCACTGCAAAATCAAAAATAAAATATCTTAATAAACTACAAAATAAAGTTTCATCATTAAATCTAGAAGATAAGATTACTTTTACCGGTTCCAGAAGAGACATTGCTAATATTTACAAAATATCAGATGTTGTTTTTAACTTATCACAAACGCCAGAGCCATTTGGTAGGACAATGATTGAGGCTATTGCATGTGGCGCAAAAGTGGTGGGATGGAATCATGGGGGAGCTTCAGAAATATTATCAGAATTATTTCCACAAGGATTGGTAAAATTAAATGATATGAATGAACTTTTGAATACCACTAACCTTATTGCTAAATCAAACTCTTCTCCAAGAGAAAATACTTTTACAGCTAGTAGAATGACTAACTCTACGATTAACTTATATCAGAATTTAATAAATTAGTATAAATAGAAAGTAGACTATTATTAGCTTTACTAAAAGTGAAATCAGTTCGTACTTTTTCAAATGCAGGACTTTGATCGATAGTTGAAATATTATTTATCGAATCCTTTAAGAGATTGCTAAGACTATCAAGGGAGTCTGGATTACATAAATACGTCTCATCAAGAATATCAGGCATATGACCAACTTTTGTGGAGACGACTTTAATTCCTCTTAATAATGCTTCCAAGGCAACTCTGGGACCACCTTCTCTTCTTGACGAAATTATCAACATTTTTGCTCTTGAATAAAACTCATCAATGTCATTTTTAGAAACACTCTCCTCAATAAAAATCTTACTTTCCTGAGAGGTATCCTTAATTTGCTTTAAAAGATTCTTTTTTAACCTCCCACTTCCTAAAATTATTAGTTTTTCGTCTATATCTTTCCAAGCATTAATTAAAATATCAAAACCTTTCTCTTTAACCAATCTTCCTATAGCTAAGAAGTACTCCTTACGCGATCCTGGGTCATAGCTAATAGGATCAAGCGCCCAATTACTAATAACTAATTTATTTTTACTTCTTAGCTTATCCAAATATGTTGCATTCCCAACAGTAATAAAGTCAGCTTTATCAAACTCATCAAGATTCTTTTTTGCTCCATGAATCGTTGCAACATGTTTAGCATTAAATAATTTTTTTATTTTATTAATCATAAAAGTTGGTTTAGCAGCATGCGTATGAATAATATCTGGTGAGATTTCTTTTATAAGAAAAAATAATCGTAACAGTCCAATAGGGGAGTTCCTTCCCAGCGAACTAAAGCCAATTTTAGATACGTTATTATTGAATTTTTTAAGAATAGACCTGTTTGTAATTATTATTACTTGATGATTGTGAGACTGTTCATTTGAGATTTCATCAACATACTGTTCTATACCGGCATAAGTATCACTTGAAAGGAAATGACATATTCTCATTTTCTAAATCTCCTCTCTATTTCATATACTACCTTTTCTACTTCTCTAAACGTCCCATGAAGTAGATTAGGTTTATTCAAAGATATTGTTTTTATTTCACTAGTTTCTAAATATTTTTCTTCAAGAAAACCTGCATATTTATTACTTTTAACCTCATCAATTAGTCTCGTTATCTTATTTTCTTTTGAATAATGCATGTCAAAAAGATAGGTTTCTCCGCTGGAAGACAATGATTCAAATATCATATTTACTGAATCAGGAGTTACAAATTTAAGTTTTGCTTTCGATAAATAATCATCAAGGGGCTCAAAGTTTTTATGCACATCAATAAATTTTCTAATTGAAGTATTCCTTTTAATTTTTTCATTAAAGCCTTTTGGAGTTCTTCTAGAATTAAAAACTATCCAATTAGTATCAGGAAATAATGAAATTACAAAATCAATCTGAGAAATTAGATAACCATCATTAAAATCAAAATGTTTGTTTAATCCACCGACAACAATCAATCCGATATTTTCTAGATCTGGATTTATATTGACTCTAGCAATTGATCCAACGTATGTAAAAACATTGTCAGGTACCACTTTATAATCATGTCTTGGAGCAACAATGAGATCAAACTTTGATTCAAAAAATTGAGGCTTCATAACTGATATGACCTTTGTTTTATTATCAGTTTTGTATCTCAGCATAGGAATTGTGGTTGCTGAGCCGGCGCCAATAATAATATCTGGTATTGAATCTTGTTTTGGTTTAATTTTTAGGAAGTATAAAAAAAGCTCTAACCAGACTGGATTACTGACATCTCTCTCCTCAATAACCAAATCTTGCGTTAGTGCCAGATTATCCAAGATTGCTTGAACCTGCTTTTCATGACCAATTTTTGAATCTTTAAACCAACAAATTTTCATAAAACAACATTATCTTTTATTTTTAATTAAAATATACACATATATTATGTTCGTTCAAAATAAAATAGAAAAATTATTAAAAGATAACTTGAATGTTTCTAATTTACTTATTAGGAATGACAGCTATAAGCATAATGTACCACCAAATAGTGAATCACACTTTAATGTTCAGATTGTTTCTGATGATTTTGAGGACTTATCTCAAATTCAGAGACATAAA
>Ga0207985_1000081_pt1 | contig 23471 bp, 22 predicted proteins | sample ETNtaG_3_FD_185761 | JGI IMG/M metagenome (GOLD analysis project Ga0207985, IMG submission 185761) | Marine microbial and viral communities from oxygen minimum zone, Eastern Pacific Ocean - ETNP201302SV84 (SPAdes) (version 2) | ecosystem: Environmental > Aquatic > Marine > Unclassified ...
ATTGAGAGACTTGCTTTAGAGATAAAATCATTAAACATATCATATGAAGCTTTGTATCTTCATAAAAAAGATACTCCAAATTCTTTCATATGGATAAATAATATATATAAAGAAAATTTTTCTACTGAGATTAGCTCAAATTGGATTAAAAACCCAATAGCAGAAAATATTAAAAAAGAATTTATTGAAAATGCTAAATGCATCGATGCTAGGGCATATGATGCTTTTCTCATAACTTGAGTATTTATAAAAATAGGGAGCATATTGCTCCCTTTTTTATTATAATTTCCCGACTGTGCGGGTGTGGTGTTAATGGCTAGCACAATAGCCTTCCAAGCTATTGGTACGGGTTCGAATCCCGTCACCCGCTCCATTATCTTCTAATAGCTACTCCAGAAAAATCAACATTGTTACAAGTGAATGCTGCACCTGTTGTTGAAGGAAGATCACTATTGTTATATTTGTTTTGTGCCATTTCTTTATCAGCACTGTTGGCCCATAAATTTAGCCAAACAAAATCTGGTGCTGGATCAGCTGGTTCAAATTTTGGGTCCAAAAGCCCATACCAGTATGAATCACTCCAGTTTGTTGCAGCTATATCATCTCTAAAAGTATCAAGGTCACTTTCAGAGTAGCCTTCATTGTAGTTGCAGAAATTAAAGCTATTAACAAATGAGCCAGTATCATTTTCAACTTTTGGATACTGTCCTATTGTCCAACCAAAAAGATAAACATTATCTAAATCATATTGCATAATGCCATCTATCATGGTGTCCCAATTTGACTGTAAATTTGTAGTCCAATCATCCCAACATGCGTCTCGGCTGCTTTGAGAATCCCAGAGTAAAACCCAAATAAAGTCGTATCCTTCATTCGCAACCTCAGGAGTTAAGATATTTGCACCCATCATGCCATTGCACATAGCATCATCAATCATGCCATTCCAAGATCTGATTAACATTGCTAGATTTTCTGCAGAAAACTCTGATCCAGCTTTATGCCAAACATACTCTACTAGAGATGGAGGTGCATCACTTGTTTCAGTCTGATTTTGGTTATCACTTTGAGAGCAAGCACTAATTAAAAATATTGAAGTAAGCAGTAAAGTAAATTTTTTCATATTAATTCATCTAAAAGTAATTTATCTATTTATAACATATTTCTGTTAATAAAAATAAAATTATAAAAAAAAGCAGGCATTTTTTGCCTGCTTTTAAGACCTAGGGGATATGAATGTAAGAGGATATTCAAAGGCCTTCATTTATATGACAAGGTAATTTTTAAATAGTTCATATCTTTTAATAAAAAAATAAATCACAGAACCTAAAATTAAAAATGATCCAAAAGGTATTTCTGTTGAATTTTTTCCTTTCTTCGCAATGTGGAAAATAATTCCAGTTAAAGATGAAATAAATAGAATTGGACCAAGTGAAAATGGACCAAATATACTTCCAATTCCACCAAACAAAATAAAGTCTCCACCCCCAATGCCATCTTTAGTAGAAATTTTTTTATATAAAAAATTTGTAATAAATAAAAAACTATAACCAATTAAAAAGCCTGATAAAGAAAAAGTAATTGGAGATAAGTTAAAAAAAGTAATTGTTTCATCTAAAGAAAAAGAGAAAAAAACATTTCCACTAAATCCTATTAAAAAGATACTCAGATTTATTGATAATGGTAAATACAGGTACTTAAAGTCTAAAAAAAATAAAGTATAAAACCCAATTGAAAGCATGATTAAGTATGCAGAGAAAATTGATAAACCATATGTATAAATGATGCCAATACCTAACAAACAAAAGAAAATTTCTGTTATTGGATAAAAAATAGAAATTTTATGATTACATTTCTTGCACTTTCCTGCTTGAAATATGTATCCAAATATTGGAATAAGATGATATGAATTTATTTGAGATTTGCACTGATCACAATTTGATCTTTCGATAAACAATTTATAAAGTGAAAGATTGTTCTTTGGTGAAAATCTGTAAATCAAGGTAGAAACAAAGCTTCCAATTGATAAAAATAGCATGACAAAAATACATAATTCTAATGACGAAAACTCCATCAGAGTCTTTCCAAAATTATTGTAACTGTATATGTTGTTCAATTTATTTTTTTCTTGTTATGAAATAACAAAAAAGAAGAAGTGCTATCACTGGAACAGCATAGGCTCCAATTATTAATAATTTATCAATCATTTATATTTCCTGAAGCAAAAGCATCTGGTCTTCTAAAATCTCCATAGCCGGTAAAAATACCATCTTTAAACATTATAGTTTGAATGCATGTAAGCGGGTTAGAGACCTTCATATTATATCCAACATCTTGTAAATAGTTTTTTTGGTCATTGGTTATAGAAAATTCTATTTCTAATCTTTCTGGTTGCCACTGGTGATGAATTCTTTTTGCATATGTAGCTTCTTCTAAATTCATATCAAAATCGATAACATTAAGTATAGATTGAAGAACTGCAGATATTATTCTTGCACCTCCAGGACTTCCAGTAGTAAAAAATAATTTGTTATTTTTCATTACAATTGTGGGTGTCATTGAGCTTAATGGTCTTTTAAAAGGTGCAATTTCATTTGCCTTAGCACCGAGAAGGCCAAATTGATTTGGAATACCTGGAGCAGAAGAAAAATCATCCATTTCATTGTTCATTAAAATGCCAGTACCTTTAATAACTACACCTGATCCAAAAGTTGAATTAAGTGTATAAGTTGAAGAAACAACATTTCCTTTTTTATCTGCAACTGAAAAATGGGTCGTTTCATGACTTTCTTGATCAAAATACTTTCCTGGAGATATTTCAGCAGAGCTCTTTCTTGATCCAATTTTAATATTTTTTGATATATCTTTTGTGTACATCTTACTGGTTAGCTTTTTTATTGGGACCTCATAAAAGTCTGGATCACCTAAATATTTTGAACGATCTGCATAGGCATATTTCATTACTTCTGCGAGAAGATTCATATATGGTCCAGAATTATGCCCAAGAGAATTCAGATCATAGTTTTCAAGAATTTTAAGCATTTGTATTATATGAACACCACCAGATGATGGAGGTCCCATGGTTATAATCTCATTACCTTTATAATTTGATACAAGTGGTTTTCTCCATACTGGCTCATAGTTCTTTAAATCATTTATTGATATCAGGCCACCATTTTTTTCCATAGCAGATGATATTTTTTTCGCTATTTCGCCTTTGTAAAAACCGTCACGTCCATTCTGAGCAATAATTTCTAATGTTTTAGCTAGATCTTTTTGAATCAGTTTTTTATTTTCAAAATCAGGATAATCTTTCTGAAAGATTTCTTTTGTTTCAGCATAAAACGAAAGTTTTTGATTATATCTCACAAGTACATCATTCATGTATGGAGTAATCTCAAAACCATTTTCTGCATAATAAATTGCATCTTCAAGTAAAGACGACCAAGGTAAAGAGCCAAATTTTTCATGAACTTCCCATAAACCTGCTACTGTTCCAGGAACACCACTCGATAAGTATCCAAAAGTTGATAATCTTTGAGTATTGAAACTACCATCTTCATTTAAATACATATCTCTGTGAGATTTTTCCGGTGCCTTTTCTCTATAATCAATAGAGTAGGGCTGCATAGTCTCATTATCGTACATAACCATAAAGCCACCGCCACCAATATTTCCTGCCCTTGGAAGAACAACCGCTAGTGTAAAAGCTATAGCAATAGATGCATCATAAGCATTACCACCTTTACTTAAGATTTTTTCACCTACTTTGGTTGCTATGAAGTGCTGTGTAGTGACCATACCATTCTTACTGTATGATATTTTTTTTTGTGCAGGTTCATATTTTTTTGAAATTGAATAAATTGGTTCGGTGGAACCAATTTCATAAGTAACTAGAAAAAAACTAGCTAAAATGACTAAGTAATTTTTATTATGCAGTTGCTTCATTAGCAACATTTTTTGCCCATTTATAATTCGCTTTCCCATTCGGAGCACGTTGGACTTCATCAACAAAGATTACTTTTTTAGGTAATTTATATCCAGCAATGTAATTCCTTGTTGAATTCACAAGTTCATCTTCACTAATGTCTTTGTTTGTTTCTAGTGATACTACTGCAATAACTTTTTGTCCAAATTTTGGATCGTCAACACCAACAACCAGACAATCAAAAACTTCTTCATTTCGTTTTATGGCTTCTTCAACTTCCTCAGGATATATTTTTTCTCCAGCAGAGTTGATGCAGTTACTTCCTCTGCCAAGCAAAGTGATGGTTCCGTCATCTTCTAATTTTGCATAATCACCAGGAAAGCTATACCTGACTCCATTAACTTCTTTAAAGGTTTCAGCAGATTTTTTCTCATCTTTATAGTAACCAACTGGAACTAATCCACTTGTTCCAATTAGCCCAATTTTTTCTGAACCTGGTTGAAGTATTTCGCCATCATCTGCGATAACAATAACCCCTGGGTTTAATGAAAACTTTGCAGTTTTTGGAGGATTATCTCTGGTTGATACTGAACTACCCATTCCTCCTTCGGTTGATCCCATAGTATCCATTAATTGCATATCATGATGCTTTAGAAGTCCATTTTTTACTTCTTCGCTCCACATGACACCGCTAGAAATAATTATTTTTACTGTACTTAAGTCATATGGTTTACCTTGATCAACAGCTCTATCAAGCGCATCTAACATTGGCTTTGCAAATGCATCTCCAACAATCACAATATTTGAAGTCTGAGTATTTTCGACTTGAGTCCATAATTGATCTGCATCAAACCCAAGATTTCTTGAAGTTATTGCTGTTCCTCCCAAAAGTAGTGGTAAAAATGCACCTAACCACATACCTGTGCCATGCATTAAGGGACAACCAATGAGGCTTTTTATAAAGGTATCGTTTTTCTTAAAATCATGTATTTGCTCTTCTAGATTATTAATATCTTCAGGCACGTCGTAACCCATTGCTTTAAGTGTTCTGAATAGAAAAACTAAAAACTCACCTTGTTTATACATTACTCCTTTAGGCATACCTGTTGTACCGCCGGTGTAGAGCATATAAACAGTTTCTGGATCTCTGTGTATTCTTTCCATTGGAGATGAGTTTTCTAAAAGATCCTCATATTTTAGTGCGTCTGGAAAATGTGATTCAGTACCATCCGCTACTTCAATCCAGGCTTTAATATTTGGTAAAGAATCTGCAATTTCTTTAATTCTTGAGCTGTAACATGCATGATAAAAAACTGCTTCTGAGTCTGAGTTATCTAATAAATAAATAAGCTCTTCTGCAACATACCTATAATTAACGTTTATAGGCACACCACCAATTTTAAAGATTGCATTTTGACCAATTAAATATTCGTTTGAGTTATTTAGATAAAGTCCTGCTTTTGAATTTGCTTTTAATCCTGCATTGGAAAGCGCTGATGCAATTTTGCTTGATCGATCATCATAATCTTTCCATGAGACTATTTCGTCACCACATATTAGAGCATTATTTTCAGGAACAATATCAGATATCATTTCCCATACTGAAGCAAAATCAAGATTCATAGTATCTCCCTCTTAAAAATGTGTACCTATTTACTTAAAAAATTAATATCGCAATAGTTACTTATCTAATAGTAAAATATCGTAAAACTATAATAAAGAAAATTTATGAATGATTCTAATAAATTATTTAACGAAATAACCAACGAACTTACTCAAAAAGGTCAAATTTTTGAGACAAGAGAATATAAAAATAATTTTGGAATAATTACTAATGAATATGCCTCGTTCCCTGATAGTTTAAGAAAATACTTTGACTTTGCTCTTATGCATGGAGACAAAGAGTTTCTGGTATTTGAGGAAGAGAGATTCACGTTTGCTGAAGCTTTTAAGATTGCAGCAAAATTTGGCAATGCCTTAATAAATGCTGGCATTAAAAAAGGAGATAAAGTTTCTATTTGTATGCAAAATAATCCTGAGTTTATGTTTGCTTACATGGGAATTGTTGGTATTGGTGCTGTTTGCGTTCCGCTAAATTCTTGGTGGGTTCCTAATGAGGTGATTTACGGCATAGAACATTCACAATCTAAACTTCTTCTTGCAGATCAAAAAAGATTACAAGGCCTAGAATCTATAAACATTACTAAAATTATATCGAGCTATACCCCTGACGAAACTTTTACAGATTTTAAAGAATTTATTAAAAATGAAAGTGATGAATGGCCAGAGGTAGATATTGCTAGAGATGATGATGCAACCATATATTACACCTCAGGTTCTACGGGTAGGCCAAAAGGTGTCCTTTCAACTCAAAGAGGACTTATATCCTCTATGTTTAGTTGGGCTTTTATGGCTTCGGTTCTTAGTGAAAGAGAAAAAAGATTAGGCAAGGACAGTACTTCATTAGCAAGTGGAGATTCATCAATTTTATTATGTGTACCATTGTTTCATGCAACTGGCAGTCACGTTGCTTTCTTGTTATCTATTCTTGTAGGCAGAAAAGTTGTAATGATGAAGAAATGGGATACTGGTGAAGCTCTCAAGCTAATCGATAACGAAAAAATTACAGACATAACAGGTGTTCCAACTCAGACATGGGAATTACTAAATCATCCAGATAGAGATAGTTATGACTTATCATCATTAAGAACGCTTGGTGGTGGGGGCGGTCCAAGACCTGCTGAACATGTGAAAGCACTTGATAAAAACTTCAAAGGTCGTCCTGGAATTGGATATGGCTTAACAGAAACAAATGCTCTTGGAACAATGGGTGCTGGCGATGAATACATAAACAATCCTTCATCCGCAGGAAGAGTAGTTCCACCTTTAACTGAAATTAAAATCATCGATGAAAACTGGCAAGAGCTACCTGAAGGTAAAATTGGAGAAGTTGCAATCAGATCTCAGTCAAACATGAAGGGATATTGGAGAAATGATGATGCAACTGCTGAGTGCATCAATTCAGAGGGTTGGTTTAAATCAGGAGATTTAGGTAAGTTTGATGGCCCATTTTTATATATTCTTGACAGGTTAAAGGATATGGTAATCCGAGGTGGTGAAAATATAGCTTGTCCTGAAGTTGAAGGTGCAATCTACGAACATCCTGATGTGCTTGAGGCAAGTGTTTTTGGCATACCTGATGAAAGATTGGGTGAAATTCTATGCAGTTCAATCTGTCTCAGGGAAGGATCAAAATTATCTGTCGAATCATTAAATGAATTTTTATCTGATAAATTGGCTGCTTTCAAAATACCTGTAAAAATAAAATTTACTTACAATCCTTTACCAAAAATTGCTTCAGGTAAATTTGATAAACCAACTATGAGACAAAATTTTATTGAAGAATAATTTTTAATTTTTTACTTTTAAAATTTCCAAAAAAAAGTAAAAATACATATCTAAATATTGAGGTTACTTTGAATATATTAGTTATTGAAGATGAACCAGATATAAGAAAAAATCTGGAATACAATCTCTCAAGAGAAGGCTTTACTGTTACTTGTTCATCTTCATTATCTCAAGCTGAATCAATTTTAAATTCAAATACATTTTCTTTAATTCTTTTAGATCTTATGTTGCCTGATGGATCGGGTTTAGATTTATGTAAAAAAATAAAATCAGACCCCAAGACCGAAACCATTCCAATAATAATTTTAACAGCCAAAGACGATGAGGTGGATAAAGTGGTTGGTTTTGAATTAGGGGCTGATGACTATGTTACAAAACCATTTAGCGTTAGAGAGCTAATATTAAGAGTAAAAGCCATTTTAAAAAGGGGTTCAGAAAAGAAAGAGATCCTTGAGGTTGTAAGACAGTTTGGAGACCTTAGGATAGATATTGATTCACATGAGGTTCATGTTGATAATGTTGGAATTAACTTAACCGCTTTAGAATTTAAATTATTAAGACAGTTAGTTGATACAAGAGGAAGAGTTCAGTCTAGAGATCAATTACTATCAGAGGTTTGGGGATATAGTTCTGAAGTAACAACCAGAACCGTTGATACACATATTAAGAGATTAAGAGAAAAGCTTGGACCAATGGGCAAATACGTTCAAACAATCAGAGGAGTTGGTTACAAATTTGCAAGATCTCTAGATTAGATAATGGGATATAGATTACGAACGTTCATAATTGTTTCAATATCTATGGGAATAGGTGTGCTGTTCTCAAATATAATCTCCGTGAATTCTGATATTCCTTTATTGTTGGTTGCTTTTTCTTTATTTATTATCGCTACAATTTCTTCAATAGTTTTTGCAAATTTCTCATATAAAAGTATTTCTAACTTAGAGGCACTCGCTGCAAAAATAGCTGATGGGAGTGCAAAAAAAAGGTACATAAAGGCACTGAAAGAAGATTCAGGAGAGTTTGGTGATGTTGCATTAAGTATCTCCAAAATTTCGGAAAATCTTAAAGATAATATAAATCTAATTGCAAAACAAAGAGATCAATTTGGATCAGTACTAGATGACCTAGGTGAGGGAATTGTTGTTACAGATAATAAAGGGAATATAACCTTTGAAAACGATCAATTTAAACAAATACTTAATTTAAAAAATGTAAGTGGTAAAAACATTAAAGATCTTGATATTAAACAACTTGGATACCTTTTTAGAAGATCAAAAAAAAGGAAAAACGCTGATATAGAGTTTGAGATTGAGCTAAGTGATAAATCAAATAAATGGGTCTTAGCTACAATCAATCAGAGCAAAACAACCAAAGAATATATTGTAGTTGTCCATGATATTACTCAATTAAGAAGTCTTGATTCAATGAGAAGAGATTTTATTTCAAATCTATCACACGAACTAAGAACACCTGTAAGTGTTATTAGAGCAAATTCTGAAACACTTATAGATAGTGCTTTGGATGATAAAGAGCAAGCCAAAATTTTTGCGAGTGCAATTTTACATAATGCAGAAAGACTTACTGACATGGTTTCTTCTTTATTGGATTTGTCTCGTATTGAATATGGAGAGCTTAAATTAAATTTTGAAGAATTAGATTTGGATACCTTCTTTAAAACATATGTTCAATCATTACAAACCCTATCAAAGAAAAAAAATATTGATATTATTTATAAAGCTAACCATAAAGGAAAAATACTTGCTGACTCACAAGCTTTTGAAAGAATTATGAATAATTTAATTGATAATGCTATTAAATATTCTGAAAATAATTCTAAGATAATTATCGCTACTTCAAATGAAGTTGATGAATATATAAAAGTTATTGTTGAAGATAACGGTTCTGGTATTTCTCCAGAGGATAAGGATCATATATTTAGTAGATTTTTCAGAACTGCCTCTGCAAGAGCAACCGATAATCAGGGTAGTGGGCTTGGACTTGCAATCGTAAAGCACTTAGTAAATAGCCTCAATGGTGAGGTTGGTGTTCAAAATTCAGAATCAAAAGGTTCTATATTTTGGTTCACAGTGCCTTTGGCATAATTTTTCTGTCTTTAACATTTAACTTTCATTTATAAAATAAGATAAACTAGTTCCTCTCTGCTATGAATTTAATTAATATTAAAAAAATTATATTTGCTGTAATTGTTTGTGTAGCAATCCTAATGACTGCATATACAGTTCTTCAAATTTTCAATAAACCAAACATCAAAGAAATTAATATACCAAATATCAAAGACATTGAATTTACCTCATCAATTGATACATCGTCTAATATTGATGTGAGCTCTAATGATATTAACTTTGATTATCAATTAATTGGTTATAGGTCTGGTGAAACTGATTTCTCTGTTATTCTAAAAAAAGGCAACAAAGAGTTTGTTGTGTCCAGTGGTGATAAACTTGAAGGATTGTATGAGCTTGTTGCTGTTAACGAAGATGAGGTAATATTCAGCAATAAAGGAAAACTATACAAAATTAAGAATTCTGTTGGAAAATAAAAATGAAATTATTTAAGAAAAAATTAGTACTTTTTGCGATCACAGCTTTCTTTATAACTGCTAGCGCACAAGAAACATTTATTCTCAATTATGAAGATGTTGATATTAAAAAAGTTACTCAGGATATTGCTCAGTTTTCAAAAAAAACAATTATTTTAGATCCAAGAGTTAAAGGGAAAATCACAATATACTCAAATGCAAACCTTGATAGAGATCAAGTGTGGAATGTTTATTTGAGAACAATTCAGGTAAATGGTTTTAGTACTATTGAGGAAGACGGTTTTTTAAGAGTTGTTCCAGAAAATGAGGCAACAAGAGATGATTCTTTTGGTGATGGTTCTGGTAATTTTGAAACAGCAGTTATTCCATTGACAAATAGATCTACAGAAGAGATTTTACCAATGATCAAGCCAATCACTGGAAGACAAGCTCATTTATCTGCAATACCTTCCATAAATTCTATTTTGATTGTTGATCGAACCAGCAACATTTCAAGGATTAGAAGTCTATTAATAGATTTAGATAAAAATAACACTGCAAAGATTGCAATAATTAAATTAGATAATCTTTCATCTATTGAAGCTGTCCGAATTTTGGATAGACTCAAAGAACAAAACAACCCAACAATAGATAAATTTATTGCAATCCCGTTTGCTCCATCTAATTCAGTTATTCTTTCTGCTAATGACTTTATAACAAACAATATAAGATCTACCTTAAGTATTTTAGATAAAGACATAACCAATAATGATTCATCTGATGTTATTTATTTAAAATATGCAAAAGCAGCTAATGTAGCTCCTATACTTAATTCAATTGCTAGTACTTTTGTAAGTGAATCAGAAGGTACTAAAACAGTTATTACACATCACGAAAAAACAAACTCTCTGATTATTTCTTCAGCTGAAGAAAATTTGAATGCTATAAAAAATATTATTGCCAAGCTTGATATTAGAAGAGCCCAAGTTTTGGTTGAAGCTATTGTTGTAGATTTATCTGAAAAAGCAGCTAGATCACTTGGAGTTGATGCAATTTTTACTGGAGATGATGACGATAGTATACCTATAGGGATTACTCGTTTTTCTGGAACAGGGCCTGACTTATTGGGCATAGTTGGAGCAGCCGATGATGATACAAATGTTACTCTAACAAATACGGCAATTTCATCTTTGTTAAATACACAAGGCTTGGTAGCTGGATTTGGTGATATGGAATCGGGAGAAGGTAATTTTGTTGGAATTTTAAACGCAATAGCCTCTGACACCGACTCAAATATTTTATCTACACCCTCAATTTTAGCTATGGATAATGAGCCCGCAAGATTATTTATAGGTCAAGAAATACCAATTACAACAGGTGAAAGCCTTGGGACAAATAACTCAAACCCATTTAGAACTACTTCACGTCAAGAAGTTGGAATTGAGTTAGAAATAACTCCACAAATTGATGAAGGAACCTCAGTAATATTAAATATTAAACAAGGTGTTTCAGGTATTGCTGGAGTTGCTCAAAGTGGCGTAGATATTATTACAAATAAAAGAGAAATAGAAACAACAGTTTTAGTAGACAACAATCAAATAATTGTTTTAGGTGGATTAATTGATGAAGATGTTCAAGAGGTGGTGTCCAAGGTTCCTGTCTTAGGATCCATTCCTCTTTTGGGAAGGCTTTTTCAATCATCTTCAACAAGCACTAGTACAAAAAATCTTATGGTTTTTTTAAAACCAACGATCCTTACAGATTCAGATTCAGCAAATGAGATTTCACTTGAAAAATATAATTATATTAAGGCTGAACAACAACTAAAAGATAATATTATAGATCTTACAGAACCAAAAGATTAAATATGATCATTAAAAGCGAACATGTTAGGACAGATTTGCTTCCATATGACTTTGTAAGAACCAATGAAGTAATAGTTATAGAAGAAGAGGATGAGTACCTCATAATTTCTACAAAAAATCTATCCATGCAGACTTATCATGAATTACAAAGACATCTTCGCGCTAGTTTTGAATTTAAAATATGTGACTCAGCCACTTTTAATGAGGTTCTAACAACATCTTTTTCAACTACCAATCATAATAATGACATTTCAGAAGAGCTATCAGATGAGTTTGATATTCAAGATTTTGCAGGAAGCATCAATACTACTGAGGATCTTCTTAGCGGCAATAATGATGTACCCATCATTAAACTAATTAATGGAATAATTAGTCAGGCTATCAAGAACAGAGCATCCGATATACATTTTGAGCCTTATGAGGATCATATCGTTGTTAGATATAGAATAGATGGAATTTTAAAAGAGATATTAAAACAAGATAGTAAAATTGCGTCAGTATTAATATCGCGAATTAAAATAATTTCAGGATTAGATATTTCAGAGAGAAGATTGCCTCAAGATGGGAGGGTGTCTCTTTCGCTGGGAGATAAAAACATAGATGTTCGAGTCTCTACATTACCTTCTTCATATGGAGAAAGAATTGTTCTCAGAATCCTTGATAAACAATCTGCTCAAATAAATATCGATGATCTGGGATTGCCAACACCAATATTATCAAACTATAAATCTTCCCTGAGAGATCCTGAAGGTATAATTTTATTTACTGGACCAACCGGATCGGGTAAAACCACAACCATGTATGCTGGTCTTAGATATTTAAGTGATTCGTCCCAGAATATTTTGACTGTGGAGGATCCAATAGAATATACACTAAGCGGCATTGGACAAACTCAAGTAAATACAAAAACTGGCTATACTTTTGCAAAAGGATTAAGAGCAATACTTAGACAAGATCCAGATGTTGTGATGGTTGGAGAAATGCGTGATGTAGAAACCGCTCAGATTGGTATCCAGGCTAGTTTAACTGGGCATTTAGTACTATCGACTGTTCACACAAATAGTGCTGTTGCAGCTTTAACAAGACTTCGTGATATGGGAATTGAATCATTTTTGTTAGCTTCAAGTGTCAGAACGATAATATCTCAAAGGCTTGTCAGAAGATTATGTAAAAATTGTAAAGTTTCTTCTCAGCCCACAAGTGAAGCTGCTGAGATTTTTAAGTTAAAAAAGAATGAAAAAGTTTATGTTGCTAAGGGGTGTGATAGTTGTAGCAATACAGGCTATCAAGGAAGAATAGCCATAGCTGAATGCGTTCAAATTGATAAAAATTTAAAAGACTTAATTCATAACAATGCATCAGAAAATGAAATAACTGATTATGTTTTTAAAGAGAATAAATCTATCGATGAGGCATCAGTTGACCTGATAAAAAAAGGAGTCACTTCCTGCGAAGAGATAATTAGAGTAAATAATATAAAAGAAGATGCCAGCATATAGCTATGTAGCTCTAAATCATAATGGCTCTAAAAAGAAGGGTATTGTTAGCGCCGAATCTGAAAGAGAAGCCAGAAGATTAGTTAAAGATTTAAAACTAACACCACTTAAAGTTACTGAATCAAAAGATCTAGGCAAAACATTAAGAATAAAAAATAAAGATGTAGTCTTAATGACAAGACAACTTGCTACACTTTTGGAAGCAAGCACACCGCTCGTAGAGTCAATAGAAATAACAGCCAATCAAACTAAAAATCAAAATCTTGTTTACGTCCTATATGGTTTAAAAGAAGAAATTATTCAAGGCCGTAGACTTGGAACTGCAATGAAGAAATTTCCTGGCGTTTTTTCAGATACATATATTTCTATGATTTCAGCTGGAGACTCCTCGGGTAATCTCGATACTGTTTTCACAAAATTAGCTAACTATTTGGAGGAGGGTGCTGCTATTAGGCAAAAAGTGATTTCTGCACTTACTTATCCAATAATTCTTATAGGATTCTCAATTATAGTAATAGTGTCTTTATTAGCATTTGTTTTACCAAATGTTGTAAATCAATTTATTAAAGCTGGCGCAGACTTGCCTTTAATTACAAAAATATTATTAGGTATATCAAACAATATAGGAATTATTTTAATATTAAGCTTCATAGTATGTGCAGGCTTATATTTTCTTTATCTTAATGCTGTGAAAGACTTAAATAAGAAAATTTTAATTGATAAAAAAATATTGAGTATTCCTTTAATAGGTAACTTCATTTTAAATTCTGAATTAGAGAGATTTTCAAGCACTATGGAATTATTGATTTCATCTGGTGCAAATTTAGATATAGCTTTAGATGAGTGCTCCAAAATTTTTAATAATAAATATCTATCCAGCATTGTATTAAAAGCTAAAGATGATGTATTTGAAGGCAAAGACTTTATTAAATCATTGCAACAAGAATCAATATTTCCAGATATTTTTACTCAACTAATATCAAGTGGTTACAAATCAGGTAATTTAGCAGGAATGTTTAATAAAGTATCTCAGTTTATGAAAGCTGAAATAGAAACTAAACGCTCAGTTTTTTTATCTTTACTTGAACCGATTGTAATTATTTTAATGGGTGGATTCATTATGCTTATTGTTCTGGCTATACTAATACCTATTATGCAAATGAATACTTTAGCAATATGAAAAATAATCGAAAAGGTTTTACTCTTGTAGAATTAATGGCAGTTCTAGTTATATTAGGAATTTTAGCAACTGTAGTTGTTGTCAGTATCGATCCAGTATTTCAAAGAGCAAACTTAGAAAAAATAAGGGCAGATATGGCAAATACTGGTAAAGCTCTTGAGCTATATAAGTTTAATGAGTTAACTTATCCTTCAACATCTCAAGGTTTAGATGCATTAGTCATGCCTCATTCAGAACTTAAAAACCCTTTTTTATATCCAGAAGGCGGCTATATTTCATCTATTCCAAAAGATCCATGGGGAAGAGAGTATATATATGAATATCCATCCAGAAGATCTGCCAAATATGATCTGTACACTCTTGGAGCAGATGGTTTAGAGGGTGGTTCTGGTGAGGATTCTGACATTGGAAACTGGATGCAAGAGTAAAAATTTCTCAAGAGGTTTTACACTTATTGAGGTATTAGTAGTTATTTTAATAATTGGGATAACTACAACTCTGATAACTTTAAACTTTAGTTCATTAAATTCAATAGAGAAACAGTCAAATTCGATTGATAAAAGACTCTCATATTTAACCGAGGAAAGTATCATCACTGGCAGAGTTATTGGATGGTATGCCACAAATAGCGGCCATTATGCTGCATATTTATCAAATAATGATCCTATTGATGAAAACGAATTCTTTCTAGAAACATCTTGGGAGGATAACAGCTCTTTAAAAAAAATCTTTAAGTATGCCGATGGTACATATATAGAGCTTGGTAATGATAAAGCAAAAAAACCGATCCTAATTTTTTATCCATCTGGAGAAAATTCTGGCGGGACCCTAGAACTTCACCATAGTGATTTTATTCAAAAGATCACTATAAAAAATAATGCAGATATACAAAATGAAATCGCGCAATATTAATGAAAAAGGATTTAGTTTAATTGAGGTAGTTGTAGCTCTATTTATATTAAGCATATCTGTAATAACTATATACAATCTTATAATTTCTACTTCGGTGTCAACTTTTCAATTAGAACAAAAATATCTTGCAAAAGAGGTAGCAAGTAATCGAATTGCACTCATTCACACCATAGAGAAACCTTTAAAACCTATAAATAGAAATGGTGAAATGATTATGGGTGGACAAAAATGGCTTTGGGAAGAAGAAATAAATAAAAACATGAGCAATGAGTTTTATGACTTTACTATTTCAGTAAGGCTTGAGAATAAAGATGAGTACACATATACAACAAAAGGTTTCATATTTGATGAATAAAGGATTCACGTTAATAGAGATTTTAATTTCGCTTGTAATTTTATCTATGATCGCAGTTATATCATCAAATATATTACAGTCATCGCTTGAACTTGAAAGAACTTCAACATCAAGACTGGCAGAAGTTAGAAATCTTAATTTTTCATCTGTGATAATTAGAAGAGATATTAGACAAATTGTTAATACAAATTTACGAGATGGTTTTGGTAACTCAATAGACGGAACATTCTCTGGTAACAACATAACTAAGAAATTTTTCTTTAACACGAAAGTAAATTCTATTTCTAATGAAGTATCGCCCATCAAAAGAGTAGAATACGAGCTAATCGACGACAAATTTACAAGAAAACAATTTTTTTCATCAAACCCATATAATTTAGATGAATATATCTCATCAAACGTGATTGAGGGTGTTTCAGAAATTGAAATACTTTTTCTCAATGAAAATCAGTGGTACTCAAGCTGGCCTATAGATCAAAACACAAGTAACAAAATCCCTAAATTAATAAAACTAGAATTCATTCAAAATAATAAAAAATATTTGTGGATCATTGAGCCAAATATAGATTATGAAGTTCAGAAATAAAGGAGTCGTTTTAATATCAATTTTATTGATAGTGTTATTACTGTCAGCAGTAGCAATAACATTTGGAAATAAATACTTAGTTTCTTTAAAAAGAGCTCAATATATTGAATTTCAGTCATTGTCGTTAAATGCATTTAGAAATGTCGAGGCAATGTCTTTAAATAAAATAGATAAATTCTCAAGATTCAATTCTAGTAATTTAACAAAAGAAAATCCTTTGTTAACTGATGAAATATATTTTGAAATAAATGGAGCAACAATAGTTGGCTCAATTGACGATGCTTCTAACTGTTTTAACATTAATTCGCTAGTTAGAGCTGGGAAAGAAGATTATCAAGAAAATAAAAAAAGTATGAATGCTTTTCGTGAATTAATGTACCTAGCAGAAGTAGATAACAATGTAGCAGAAGAAATCATTGATCAAATTATTGATTGGATAGATAAAAATTCAAATCCAAGAGCATACGGATTAGAGGACTATTACTATTCAGGTCCGCTGCATAACCCAAGAGAATTCAGTGGAGGTAGATTGTTGATAGATATAGAAGAGTTAAAAAGCATTCCATCTGTTCGACTGGTGGATTGGGATATTTTTAAAGAGTTTTTCTGTGCTTATCCGTTTGCTACAAATTTAAAATTAAATATAAATACATTAGATAAAAATAATATTCTTCTATTAACAGCATTTTTTCCTAAAATTGATATAAAAGATTCAGAATACATCATTGAAAACATACCCTTAAATGGCTTTCAAGACATTAATACTTTTCTACAAGCATTTGAGGATATTGATTTAAGCTCACCAAACGGAGAAGTTATATTTACCTCAGATATTTTCAACATTGAAACGGTTATAGACTATGAAGGTTACTCTGCTTCTTCAAAAAGTACTTTAATTTATGGAAAGAATAAAAATGGCTATATTCTTTCAAGAACTTATAATGGAATTTAATGAAAACATATATATTATTTCCTGATAATTTAGTGCTTGAGAAGCATTCTTTATTGTCTAGTGATGATAACTTTCTTAACTCTATTGAGATATCTTTAAATGACTTAGACTTTATTGAGAGCAAAGATAAATTAATTTACTTGTTGCCTTCAACCTTAGTTTCAAGTCATACATTTGTTCAGAATGATAAATTATCCCATTCAAACAATCTTGCTAATTTTATTTCTGAGGTCGATACAGATCTTGCAAATGATGTCTCAGAAAATTCATTCTTTATATTTGATAAAAACGGTTTTGTTATTAATAAAAACATGCTGGATGAAATTAATTCACACTTAAGTAAGCTTAAATGCAAATCGATTGTAATACCTGATTATTTTATAAATCAAACGTCTGATCTTGACACCATTACTCAGTTAAATGATAAGTTCATATTTGCTTATAAAGATGGAACAGGCTCATCTATAGAGCCTAATCAAATTGAATATTATTTAACGGTTATTAGAAACGTTATTCCTGACTTTAGCCCAACAGTTTATGGTCTTGGTGAAGATATAAAAAAATTATTTCGAGAAAGCGAGTTTCATTCAGAAATTAATTATAAAAATTTTGTTGAAAAGAATTTTGATAAGTTGCCAAATTTCTTTAAATTCAAACCTTCATTGAAAAATATTTCTGCAAAACTTGATATTACCAAGAATGAGATATTAGCATTTGTAGCATCTTGTATTATTATCTTTTCAACACCGCTTGTACTCATAAATAATAATAATAAAACTGCCAAAGACTATGAGGATGCAACATTCAGTGTCTTTAAAAAAATAGACAATAATATTAAAAGGGTTGTTGCACCAAGAAACCAGATAGATGAAATATTAAAACAACTTCCAAATGTAAATACGGAAGTTAATACACGAACACTTCCTGTAAAAAATTTAGATTTTTTAGTCTCAATAGGTGATAAATATCTCGAAAGTGTTAATTTAGATATTGATCAAAATGAGGCAGATATATTATTTAGTAATATGCCTGAAGCACAATTCAAAATTATAAAAGGCCTTAGTCAAAATTTTGATATAGCTATTCTTAATGAGGATGTTGTCATGTTAGACAACAAAGTATCAGGCGAAATCAAACTAGGTTTTAAATAATGGAATATTTTGCCAGCCTTAATTCAAGAGAAAAAAAACTATTATTGTTAGCTCTAGCAGCTTTATCAATCGGCCTCATTTTCTTATTAATTAATAATACATTCAACAGTTACGCACAATCTAAAAAGAAAGCAGACAAGGCAAGGGGCGATTATGAATACGTAATCTCAAAAGCTGAACTGTTAAGCAGTTCGCTTCTCGAACAATCATCTAATCCGGTTTCTATTGAAAATTTTATTAGAAGCAATATTTCAGTTCAATCTAATAATCTAAAAGTTTCTAATCAGGATGGATTGATAAAAATATCATTTAGTTCAGATAGTTTGAAAGACTCTATAAATATTACAAATGAAATTTCATCTAAGTTAGGCAAGAATTTAATCAACATTAGTTTTAAAAAAACTCAAGATGGTCAAGTGACAGAAATTTTGATTAATTAGTTTTGAAACAATACTTATATACTAAAAAAGCAGTTCCTAAAAACTCTGAAATATACTTTTTCATTCTTTACTTATCTTCGTAGATTGATATTTTTTTTGAGTATAACTCATGGAAAGTTTTTACAGCAATGGAATCCGATACTCCCCATTTAGTTGATTGAATAGTTTTTATATTTAATTTTTTAATTATTCTTGCATATATGTCTAATGCATGATCAATTACATCTGCACGATCACTCGCAAAACCAAATTGTTGAATTTTTTTATTGATTTCAAGATTTTTAAATTCTTTGTGTTTCTTAAGAAAATATTCTGATTTCATTTTCTTTACGTTATATGCATTTAAAAATGCTTTGATATTTCCACCAAGTCCAATAATTTCATCAACTTGAGAATGTTTTGTTAACCACCGGTCCATTCTTGACCATTCTTTTTTCTTTTCCTTATTCAGCATTAGCCTCACCGCACCGAGTTGAAAAGACTGTATATGATGATTGTTTTTTCTATAGATATAAATTTCGGTACTGCCGCCACCAACATCTACATACATTTTATTTTTGCCTTTTTGTGCTTTTGGATGGAGGCTAATCAATTTAGCTTCTTCAAGTCCTGAAATAATTCTTATTGGATGCTCAATTATATTTTCAACGTATCTTCTTGCTTCTTCAGAGTTTGAAGTATTTCTAAATGCACTTGTAGCAACAATCTCGTATTGATCAATTTTGTCTTTTTTAAATTTTTTTTGATATTTTTGTAATGTTTTTGTTAGCTGATTAAGTTTTTTATCTGATAATTTACCGTCCTCAAAGACCTCTTTACCAAGACGAATAGGTGAGCGTATGCCGTCAATATATTTAATTGAAGAGGGCGTTGTTTCGAAAATCTTAGATTTAACAGCATTAGTACCTATATCTATTGAAGCAATTTTCATGAGTCATCACTATATTTACTTATAACCATAAATTGATCATAAGAGAGGTTTTCAAATCTAATACCCTCTAAGTTAGTTGAGTAATTGTTTAGAGACTTTGACCATTTAGCTGGCTTAATAATTTTTTTATCTTCATAGTCTGTTTTATTCAAAAGATATCTAAGCGATGTAAGTCTTGCAATCATTTTATTATTTGAATTAATTGAAACCCATGGCGATATTTCAGTCGCAGTTTTATTGAACATTTGCTCTTTATAAAGAGTAAATGCATTCCATTTGGTTATGATTTTTTCGTCATTCTTTGATAACTTCCAATACTTTAGTTCAGAATTTTTTCTTGCTTTCATTCTTATCTGTTGTTGGTCTTGTGATAAAGAGAAATAAAACTTTGTTAATTCAACTCCATTTTTAATTAGATCCTCCTCCCACTTGTTAACTTTCTTCATGAAGTATCTATATTGTTTCTCATTACAATAGCCCATTATTGGTTCGGTGATGGCTCTTGTATACCAGGATCTATCAAGAAAAGAAATTTCTCCTTCTTTAGGTAAAGCTTTAGTCCATCTTTGGAACCAATGTGATGATTCCCATTTGGTAGGAATACCAAGTTGAACATAGTTAAAGTGTTGTGGCCGCAAATATTCAGAAAAAAATTTTATAGCAGTACTTTTTCCTGCTGTATCTCTTCCTTCAAAAACTATACATATTTTTCTATTATTTTTTATGACATCTTCTTGAAGCTTTAGTAGCTCAATACGAAGCTTTCTTTTTTCACGATCATATGCTTTTGCATCCAATCTTTTATATTCACTTTGATCAAGAAGTACTAGACTCATAATTACCTAATAAACAAATTTCTAAATTTTAACTAAAAGCAGACAAAATTAAATCACAAAAAGTTTTTTAAATTGCCACATATTTGTAACACAAGAACTGTGTAATTATATCGTTAATTAATAACTTTAATTTAAATTATGGAAAACTTATTTTTAGATCCAACAATCATTCTTCTTATTGCAGCTTTTGCTGGTTTTTTTATGGCTTTTGGGATTGGCGCCAACGATGTAGCAAATGCAATGGGAACTTCAGTCGGAAGTAAAGCAATTACATTTAAGCAAGCTATATTTATTGCTGCAATATTTGAATTCTTAGGAGCTTACTTAGCGGGTGGGGAGGTTACTTCTACCATTCGTAAGGGAATTGTATCCCCTGATTTGTACGTAGGTAATGAAAATATTTTTATAATTGGAATGATGTCGGCATTATTTGCTGCAGCAACATGGTTACTTATTGCTAGCTCCAGAGGATGGCCAGTTTCAACAACACACTCAATTGTTGGATCTATAGTTGGGTTTGTTATTGTTTCAATGGGTTTTGCAGCAGTTTCTTGGGGCAAGGTTGGAACTATAGCTGCAAGTTGGGTAGTTTCTCCTGCTGTATCTGGAACTATGGCATTTTTAATTTTCTTAAGTGCTAAAAAATTAATTTTAGATAGAAGAGACCCAGAACAAGCAGCAGTATCTTTGATACCTTTTTATGGATTTTTTGTTGCAGTAATTATAGGTCTTGTTACTGCAAGAAAAGGATTGAAGCATGTTGGACTACCTTTAACAGACAATGAAGTTGTCCTAGTGACAATTGGTTTTGGAGTAGTTGTCACAATTGTTACTGCAATTCTATTAAATCTAAACAAACATAAAATTAAAGAATACGGTGTTGAATCAGCTTTTGCTGTCTTAATGATCGTAACTGCTTCAGCAATGGCCTTTGCGCATGGATCAAACGATGTTGCAAATGCTATTGGACCAATGTCAGCCATAATAAGTGTTGCCTCAGAAGGAGCAATAGGAGCTAAGGCAGCCGTTAGTCCATGGGTTTTGTTAATAGGTGGTATAGGTATTGTCTTTGGATTGGCAATGCTCGGTGGAAGAGTAATTAAAACAGTAGGTAGTAAAATTACTCATTTAACACCAAGTTTAGGTTTTTCTGCCGAAATGGCAGCAGCATCAACAGTTGTAGCTGCAACTTATATAGGTTTTCCAATATCAACAACACACACATTAGTAGGTGCAGTGATAGGAGTTGGGTTGGCAAAAGGTGTCTCTCATTTAGATCTTGGTTCTATTGGAAGAATTGTTCTTTCTTGGGTTGTAACAATCCCAGCTGGAGCAAGCCTAACGGTATTATTTTATTTCATATTAAAGACAGTTTTTGGGGTTTAATTCCAAATGAAAAAATTTAAGTATTTAAGTACTGCTTTAGCTATTTTATTTTTTTCTTCCGATCTACTTTCTGATGTTACATTTTACGGAAAGATAAATACTAGTTATGAAAGCACTGATAAAAATTCTAAAACAGACACAGATTTTAAAAACAATGCCTCAAGGCTTGGTATAAAAGGTAAATTTGATTTAAATGAAAATTTAAAAATATCCTATCAATTTGAAAACGAAATTGATCCAACTGATGGAAGAGGAAGGGCAGATGGAGAGCAGGTATTTAAAGAAAGAAATACCTTTATAGCAATTGAGGGAAATTTTGGAAAAATATTTACAGGAACTCACGATACAGCTCTAAAAATTGCTCAATTGAAAGTAGATTTATTTAATGACACTAGAGCTGATATTAAATATCTTTTTCAAGGTGAGAACAGAATGAACAGTTTTGTTGGCTACACAAGTCCAGAAATAGTTAGAGGACTTAAAGTAACCATTAATTCTATAAGCCAATCAACAGGTTCATTTGATTCGTTCTCACTGAATTACTCAAGAGGATCTATGAAGTTAGCTTTTGCATCAGACTCAAATGGAAAAGGCTATGACAATCAAAGAATAGCATCAACCTTTCCAATTGATTCTTTAGGTGTTGATGTAGGAATTCTCTATCAATCTACTGAAAAATTATCCACGGGCGTAACCGAAAAGGGACATCTAATTAGTCTTAAGAGAGATGTCTCAGATAAGGGTAGTGTCTATCTTCAAGCAGCTAGCTCTGATATTAAACTTGAATCTGGAAATCAAAACTCTTTAGGTTATACGTATAAGATTTCAAAAGTTTCCAAAGTCTTTGTTCATTACTCTGATTTAGAAAGTAATAATAAATCCAAGAATGCTGAATATCTTTCAGTTGGTTTTGAATACAAGTTTTAAATTATAAAAATAGGATGTTCTTTCACCCTATTTATTCTTTTTTTACGATTTACTTTTTTCAACATTTGTCCATAATTAATATATGGATCATATTGCCAAACAAGATAGAAGCAGAAAAAGAATAGAAATTATTTTAGAGACAGCAGAAAAAATTCTTCTAGAAGATGGCATTGATCAAGTAACAATTGCAAATATTTCAAATCGCTCAGGATTAAAAAGAACTTCAACCTATAAATTTTTTCAAACTCCTGAAGCAATCAAATCAATGCTCATTTCGAATTACCTTAATATGTGTGCGTTAGATTTTGAAGAGAAAACTTCAAATATCAATACATCTGAACCTTCTGTTGTTGTAATGAGGTCTGTTGAAATTCTATTTAATTTTTATTCTGAACATGAATCAGCTCAAAAATTATTATTATCTAGTTCTGTCATTTTACCTTTCGAGAAAGAACCTTTTCATTTCCTTTCAAATAAAATTCAATCTTTTGTTGAAATGAATATATCCCTTCCAGATATCTTTAACAAAGACGGAGTTTTTAGGGTTATAACTCAGATAATATTATCAATCTTTGCCCT
>Ga0207985_1000082_pt1 | contig 23426 bp, 23 predicted proteins | sample ETNtaG_3_FD_185761 | JGI IMG/M metagenome (GOLD analysis project Ga0207985, IMG submission 185761) | Marine microbial and viral communities from oxygen minimum zone, Eastern Pacific Ocean - ETNP201302SV84 (SPAdes) (version 2) | ecosystem: Environmental > Aquatic > Marine > Unclassified ...
ACATCAGGAATACTATGAAGCCGATAGAAAAGATACAAGCTTATCTTTTAAAGTATTTAAACCTTGATTTGATACAGATGAAATATCAATGAATTCTTCAGGAAATGAACTCCATCTTTCGTCAACATCATCTGAAACAGTGTCGATTTTTGTTCTAATAATTAATCTATCCTTATCAAGAAGATCTTTATTAAAACCAACAAGCTCGTCCATTAATTGATTATATACATCAATTGGATTTTGCTCTTCAATATCAATCATAAAAAGTAGAATTTTGTTTCTTTCAATATGTTTTAGAAATTGATGTCCCAAACCTTTTCCTTCGCTTGCTCCTTCGATTAGGCCAGGAATATCAGCCATTACAAATGATTGGTATTCTCCATATTTGACAATTCCTAAATGAGGCTGCAAAGTGGTGAAAGGATAATCTGCAATTTTAGGTTTGGCTGTAGTCATGACAGATAATAAAGTTGATTTTCCAGCATTTGGTAGACCAACTAATCCTACGTCTGCTAACACTTTAAGCTCTAATTCAACTGATAAAAACTCTCCATTAGTCCCCTCTTGAGAAAATCTTGGAGTTTGCTGCGTAGAAGATTTAAAATGAACGTTTCCCTTGCCGCCAATTCCTCCATTACAAATGATATGAGATTCATTTTCGTCAACCAAATCTTTAATTATTGTTTGGTTTTCGATATTTTTAATAATTGTTCCACAAGGGACCTCAATAATTAAATCTGCCCCAGACTTTCCTGTTCGATTATTTGATCCTCCAGCTTCTCCATTTTTAGCCTTATACATTCTCTTGTATCTAATATCTTGCAAGGTGTGAAGATTAGGATTGGTTTTGAAGATGATATTGCCTCCTCTACCACCATCACCACCGTTTGGACCACCTTTGTCTATATATTTTTCTCGACGAAAGGCAACTGCGCCGTTGCCGCCGTTACCAGCTTGCAACTCAATTTTTGCGTAATCAATAAACATGATTTATTAGAATTTGCTGATAATTTCATCGCCAAACTCAGAACATTTCAATAAAGTAGCATTGTCCATTAAACGATGAAAATCGTAAGTAACTTTTTTGTTAAAAATAGCTTTTTCAAGAGCATACTCAATTGAGTTCGCAGCCTCTTTCCAACCCATATAGTTTAACATCATTACTGCTGATAAAATTACAGAAGATGGATTTACTTTATCTTGACCTGCATATTTAGGAGCAGTTCCATGTGTTGCTTCAAAAATAGCATGTCCAGATTTGTAATTAATGTTAGCTCCTGGAGCTATTCCAATCCCTCCAACAGCAGCAGCAGCTGAGTCAGATAAATAGTCTCCATTGAGATTCATCGTAGCAATTACATCATATTCATTTGGTCTTAATAAAATCTGCTGAAGAAACGCATCAGCAATTACATCTTTGATGATTATTTTTCCATCTAATATAGCTTTTTTCTGTGCAGTATTAGCTGCTTCAGTGCCTTTCTCTTCTTGAATTCTATCGTATTGAGCCCAAGTGAACACTTTGTCACCATACTTTTCTTCTGCATGTGCGTAAGTCCACTTTTTAAAATACCCTTCTGTAAATTTCATAATATTACCTTTATGAACTATAGTTACTGATCTTCTGTTATTATCAATAGCATAATTCAAAGCGGCATCAAATAATCTTATAGAACCTTCTTTTGAAATAGGTTTTATTCCAAATGAGCTAGAATCAGGGAATCTAATTTTCTTATCTTGGCCAAACTCAGTCATTAATTCAATAATTTTATTTGCTTCATCTGAACCATTTTCAAACTCAATGCCAGCATATACATCTTCTGTGTTTTCTCTAAAGAGAACAAAATCTACTCTTTGAGGATTTAAAATAGCTGCTGGAGTCCCTCTAAACCATCTAACAGGTCTTACGCAGGCGTATAAATCTAATTCTTTTCTAAGCGCAACATTTAATGAACGTATACCTCCGCCAATTGGAGTTGTCAAAGGCCCTTTTATTCCCACCAAATGTGATCTTAAAGTTTCTAAAGTTTCCTCGGGAAGCCATTCACCATTCTTATTAAATGATTTTTCCCCACACAATACTTCCAACCATTCAATTTTTCTAGCACCATGATAAGTATGTTCAACTGCAGCATCGATTACACGCTGAGATGCTGCCCATATATCAGGACCAATACCATCACCTTCAATAAATGGTATTATAGGTTGATCAGGTACAATTAACTTACCATCTTTAATTTGTATTTTATCGGCCATTACTTTCCTTTAAGCTTTTCAATTAATCTTTCTTCAACATTTCTTGGCACAAATTTTGATAAATCAGTGTCATATTCTGCGAGTTCTCTAATAATGCTGGAATTTAAGTGAAGAAATTTCTCATTTGAAACCATTAATATGGTAGAAACTTCAGAATTTATACCATGATTAACATTTGCCATTTGAAACTCAAGCTCAAAGTCACTTACATGTCTTAAGCCTCTAATAATAGCTATAGCCTCTTTTTCTTGAGCAAACTTCACGACAAGATTATTTGGATTTGAATATGCAGATACATTATCAAGATCTTTAGTACATTCTTCAATCATTTCCACTCTTTCTGCGTGTGAAAAAAGCGGGTTTTTATGTTGATTATCAGATACACACATGTATACTTCATCAAAGAGTTTAGATGCTCTTCTAGCAATGTCAATATGCCCATAATGAATAGGGTCAAATGTTCCTGGATATATTATCCTTTTCATACTTTCCAATAGAGTAAGTTTGTATCCCCGAATTTAGCAATTTTATCGAATCCTTCAAGTGTTTCCTTTGAAGAGCTTTCAAGAATTAATATGCCACCCTTATTTAACTTTTTTAAAGCATTTTCAATAAAAATATTCATTTCATACAGTCCATAAGGTGGATCAGCAAATATTATATCATAATTTTTAGACTTTTTAATAAACCTATGAGCATCTCTTGCCATAAAATTAAACTGATCATATTCAAATTTTTTTGCATTCAAAATAATATGATTCAGATATTTTTTATTAATTTCAACAAAAGTAACATTTTTAGCACCCCTGCTAGCCGCTTCAAAACCTATTATTCCTGAGCCAGAAAATAAATCCAAAAATGATTTTCCTTCCAATTTTCCAATACTATCAAAAAGACTCTTTCTTGATATAGAAGTAGTTGGTCTAAATGAAGAATTCTTTAAAATTTCAATACTAGAATTTCTAAAATGTCCTGAATTAATTCTCATCTCTTAGAACAGATATGTATAAATGTAAACTATTTGAATTATCATCTTTGAACACTTTCTTAATTGAAATGTTTTCAAATTTTATTATTTCAGAAAGTGCATTCGATAAATTTTCAAAACTACTAAATTTTAAAACTACATTTTGAACTGACTGATCATTTATTTCGTCCTCAAAAACTTTAAATTTTAAATTGTTTTCAATTTCAAATAATCCTATTAATAATTCATTAAAATTTATCTTTTTCTGTGAAAAATTTGGATTAAAATTGACTATATCTAGCTCAATTTTATCACCATTAACAATAAACTCGTTATCAGTCACTTTTATAGTATTTAATTCTGAAAATTTCTTTTGGAGACTTAATAAATTTTGAGCAATAACCATTGATGAGCTTGGTGAAGATTCTTCATACATAATGTCTTCAACAATTACATTTTTCTTATCTGATTTATATGAATCTTCAAAATTTAAAAAATTATAATTTGAAAAAATCGAAAGAGTAAATAATAGAAGAAGTATAGATAGAAATCCTGAAAAGAAATTCTTAAGCAGACTATCGTATTGAAAGCCTTGTTTTGAAGGAGAATATCTATGATTCTTTGCTTTTAACTTACCAGAAAAAATCTGAGAGCTACTAGCTTCAACAAAATTTAGAAGTGGTACATCTTTAAAAATATAGTTAGATAAATATTCAACAATTTTTGTAGAATTAAAAAAAATAAATTTTAGATTATTTTTGTCTAAATCAGACTTTTTAATCTTTGGAATATCAAGTAAACCAATAATTTTTTCTTCAACTTTTTTTGAACCAGAAAAATTTAATTTAAAGTACATGAATCCCTTTTTTGTATTACCAAAAAATTGATATTTTTTTCCATTCTTTATTACAGAAAATTGCGATGCCTTTAAACTTGAAGTCAATATTGAAGATAATGGGACAATATATTTTATACTTAATCCAAAATTATTAAAGTTAAGTTTTATTTTTTCCCTCAAAAAATGATGTATTGCTACAGAATGAAATATATTTTTTGGAGTCTTTTTCTCTTCTGAAATAAAATAGTAATTACTTACTTTATTTCCCCATTTTAAGCTACTCTCTTCTCTAATTTGTTTATCTATATCTTCATATCTTTTGGATCCAACAATAATAGAATGAGATAAAAGAGAATCATCTAAAATTATAGAAGCTAAATTATTTGTTAAATCAATTTCTTCGCTGATTTCATCCAATGCTCTAGCAATAATAGAATTAAGCTTTTTTGAATTATTAATTGTGCTAGAAATTGTTAAGTGAAGCTTAGTTTTGAAAGCTAAAGATAGACTCTGTTTATTTGATGATTCAGTATAAACTGAAAGAGATTTATTGTCTAAAAGAAAGTAAATCAATCAACTAATTATCCCAACTTCTTGTTCCATCAATGATATAGCCATGGCTTCTTGTTTTTAAGGCAAAAAAGCCATATCTGTTATCGCGATAAGAACGAATTGGGCTTGAAACTCTAACTGAATTTCCTTCATCATTGATTTCGATAATATATGGATCACCTGTTAATGGACAGAAAAATTGGGTGTCATCAGGCAAAAATGCAAAATTATATGGGCTAGTTTCTTTTCTGAATCTTCTATCAAAATAAGATACAGTTTCAACTCTCTCAAATGTAGTTTCTTCAACAATTCCCATGAACAATGGATCTTGTTGAGTATCAAAAAGGTTTTTCTTTTGAACATACACAGTGTCTTCCATACCAGTCTCTTCAGACATCATCAACACAGTTACGGTAGTATCTATGATAGTTTCTTTGGAAACCCTTCTCAAGCCAAAAGTAGTATCGTACTCTACGTCAAAACCTTTAGGAACGTCTACAAGAAATTCTTCACCGTTAAGCTTAACAGTTTGCTCTCCTAAAAATGTAGAGTCAGCCATTACAGAATCTCTAACAGCGTTAACTAAAGTTACAGCTTTTTTTCCGTCCGGTTCATATGATCCAGTTAAAATATTGTGAAAATTTTCAACATTGTAGACCGTTTGCATACGAAAACGACTTTCTTCTTTATACATATCTTCTTCTTCCCAAATTAAACTTGGGATATAAATTACAAGCAGGATTAAAATGAAAATAAAAAAGGTTATTACTTCAAGATAGTCGTTAAAGAATTTTTGTTTTGCTTTATCCATTTTTTGCTCCACCGAATTTACAATAATTCATCAACATAGCAATATATTAATCCTCAAATCTTTGAAATTTAATTTCTTTATTTTTTTGAATATTAAGTAAATCTTCAGTTGATTTCTTTTCTTCCCTACTCAATTTTGAAGGAACTTCAATTTGAACTTTAACAAGTTGATCTCCTCTTCTTGTCTTTCCAATTAAGGGAAAACCTTTTCCTTTTACGCGCAAAATTTGTCCTGGTTGAATTCCAGATGGAATTTTAAGCTTAGCAGTTCCGTTTATTGTTGGTATTTCAATTTTATCACCAAATACAGCTTGAGAGTAGCCTAAAGTAACTTGCAGTAATACATCATTACCATACCTTGAAAAAAATTCGTGACTTTCTTCCTCAAAGAAAACATATAAATCACCAGCTTGACCATTTATATCTTCATTTCCTTGCCCATCTAAAGTCATATAATTTCCATCTTCAACCCCAGTAGGTATTTTAATTTTAATTGTTTCTTCTACAGGAATCATTCCATCTTTATTAGCCCCTGATGGAACATTTTCTACTACCTTTCCATAGCCCTTACATTGAGGGCAGATTGAAGTAGATCTCATTTGTCCAAGAAATGAATTGGTAACTTTTGTTACCTGTCCACTTCCACCACACATTGGGCATGTAGCTAAGGTTAAACCTTCAGCGCGTTTCATTCGCTTTATTTTAAGCTTTTTTTCTCCACCATTGACAATATCTTTATAAGAAACAATGATTTTAACTTTCAAGTCAGCTCCTGCTCTTGGCCTTGAAGATGATCTTCCTCCTCCAAAAAAAGATTCAAAAGGATTATTGCCACCAAAGATATCACCAAATTGACTAAAAATATCATCCATATTCATAGAATTAAAACCGGACTGACCGCCCATTCCATTGAAAGCTGAGTGACCAAACTGATCATACTGCCTTCTTTTACCTTCATCGCTTAATACTGAATATGCCTCAGCAGCTTCTTTAAATTTTTTTTCAGCATCTTTATTATCTGGATTTCTATCTGGATGATACTTCATCGCAATCTTTCTGTAAGCTCTTTTAATTTCGTTAGAGTTCGCTGATTTTGAAACCCCTAAAATGTCATAAAAATCGCTCATTTCTTGTTTACCACAACTTTAGCATGCCTAAGAATTAAATCTTTATACATATAACCTGATTCATATATTTCTACGACCATATCATCGTCAATTTTAGAATCATTCGTGGTGGTTAAAGCCTCATGTAATTCTGGATCAAATTTGTCTCCAATTTTTCCAAAAGGCTTTACTCCTTTAGATTCTAATTTTTTTATAAAATCACTTTTAACTAATTCAAGAGCTTTTTTAACCTCATCCTCTTTATAAGAATCAATGCCTCTCGTAAGATTATCTAAAACTGTGAGAAAATCTAATACAAAATTTTTACCTTCATATTTTAACAAAGATGAAATTTCAGACTCTTTTCTTTTACGAAAATTATCAAACTCTGCCTTCAGGCGAAGCTGCTTATCTTCCAAAGATGATATAACCAACTCTAAATCTTTTTTAGTAAGTTTTTTGCTAGACTTAGTTTTTTTAGGTGTATCAACACCATTTTTATTTTTTTTATTCATTTAAATTTCTCTTCATTGACTGATTGGATGAATATAGTCCAATAAATATTGAAAATCCAATAATCCACAACCATAAGTAATCATCTATTTTAATATTTAAACCAAAATAATTATTGAAAGAAATAAAGAAATACTTAACAAATAAAAATGAAAAAATACTTCCAAATAAAGAATAAAGAATAGATTCTATATAAAAAGGTATTTTAATAAATAATCCTGATGCACCATTATATTTCAAAATATCAATAAAATCTTTTCTATTTGTCATTGAAAGATTAATAGTATTTGAAATGATTTGATAAGAAAGAAATATGATTGCAATCACAAAAACTAAAAACAAGAAGATTGCTAAATTAATCCTATCTTCGACATCATCAATATATTTTCCACGATATTCAATTTCATCTACAAAATCATAGCTATTAATTGACTCGATTAATAAATCAACTTGATTAAAATCAAAGTTCTCTTCATTTATAAAAACTTTAATTGATAAAGGAAGAGGATTGTACCCTAACATTTCTACGACGTCTTCTCCAAACTCTTCTTTAAAAATTGATGCAGATTTTTCTTTATCTATAATTTCTGTGCTTGAGATTATTCTATTTTCAGATAGTTGTTCTACAAATTCTAAATAAATATCTTTATCAACATCTTCTTCAAGAAAAACCTCAAAAGAATATTTGGATCTAAAAAAATCAACTAAAGAACCTGTATTGTAGCCTACAACAAAAAGAGAACCTAAAATTGAAAAATTGATAAAAATTGTAATAACGCACAAAAAACTAGCAAGCTTGTTTCGATAAAAACTTTTAAATCCTTCAGCAATTAAGAAAGCAAATTGATCAATCATGAGCTTACTAAACTTCCCTCTTTTAACTCAATTATCCTATAATCTCTATCAGATATTAGCTTATAGTTATGAGTTGCCATTACAACAGTAGTTCCTTCCTTATTAATTTGTTCTAAAATTCTTAAAATTTTATGAGCTGCCGTAGGATCAAGATTGCCTGTAGGTTCATCAGCCAAAATAAGTTCAGGATTTTTAACAATAGCGCGAGCAATACATACCCTTTGTTGCTCCCCTCCAGAAAGCTGATTGGGATATTTATTTTGATAATCTAAAAGATCTGCTAACTCTAAAGCCTCCTCAACATTATCTTTTATTTTCTTTCTTCCAACGCCATTAATGTGAAGTGGTAATGCAATATTTTCATAAACTGTTCTTTGCTGCAGCAGCTTATAATCCTGAAAAATTACACCAATTTTCTTTCTAAGTTTATGAATTTTAGCTCTTTTGGTTTTTTTAAAATTATAACCTAAAACATCTAACTCTCCTTCTGAAGGTAAAATATCAAAATATATCATTTTAAGAAGACTTGTTTTTCCTGAACCTGTAGGACCGACAAGAAAACAAAATTCACCATCTTTTACACTGAGGTCTATATCATAAATGCCAGATTCTTTGGAATAACTATAGGAAATATTTTTAAAATCAACCATAAAACTGTAAATATAAAAAAGTTATATAGCCTGCGAATAATATTAATGCTGTTATTTTGTTCAGTCCTTTATTCAAATAAATGAATAACATCAAAGAGAGTAAAAATCCAACCCCTAAAAATAGTTCAAATGTAACATCAGAAGTTTGAATAGGCGTAACTAATGCAATAGTTGCTAGAACGAACAAAATATTGAAAATATTAGATCCAATAATATTTCCTAAAGATATTCCAACTTCTTTTTTTGATAGTGCCATTAAAGTAACAAATAATTCAGGTAAAGAAGTTCCAATAGCAACAACTGTCATTCCTATTGCTTTCTCCGAAAAACCAAATTGTTCGACAAGAGGAATTGCTCCATTATCTACAAATAGAACAGAACCATAATAAAGAATGATTGATCCAGTTATAATCTTTAATGATGATTTATAAATTGGATATACATTCTCATTTTCAAGCTCACCATTACATGAAGTAATATTAGGTCTTAAAAAGCTTGCAATGATGTATACAAAAAATACTAAAAGCAACCCTTGTGCTTCTTTAGCATTAATTACATTATCTTGAATGAAAAAATATAACATTAGACATGCCAAAAGATTATAAACAAAAGGAGCAATAGAGTTTTTTAAATCGAAATCTATTTTAAAAAATAATGCTGGTAAACCAATTGCAAGACCAATATTTGCAATATTTGAACCCAATACATTACCAATAACAAACTCAGTATAGCCTTGAAATGCGCTAATTAGGCCTACTACAAGCTCTGGAAAGGAAGTTCCTATAGAAACTATAGTTAAACCGATAACAAGATCAGAAACATTCAGTTTTTTAGCTAAATTTTTTGCGCCATCTATTAAAAATTCAGATCCAAAGTATAGTCCCAAAGATCCGAGTATTAAAAAAAATAAGCTAGATAACATTAGTATAGTCCATTCTTATTTATAAAATCCCAAACTTCTTTGGTTACCATATACCGTATTGTCTTATCTGCTCTCCAGCGAGCTCTTATATTTGTTGAAGATATTTCAAACTGTGGAATATTAGCAAAATGGACTCTATCAAGCACCCACTGAGGAATATTGCTTGGAGTAAACCCTGGTCTTGTTGCAACAATAATATTGCACATATCAAGAATATGTTTTGGATTTTTCCAGTTATGAAAATCCATTAATGTGTCGCTGCCCATTAAGAAGTACAAATCTTTTTTTTCAATATTTAGTTCATCTCTAAAATGTTTAATTGAATCTATCGTATAACTGATATCGCCTTTTTTGATTTCAAAATCAGATATTTCAAAATTATCATTATTTAATAAAGCCATATCCAGCATTTTTAATCTTTTTTCTGGAGGGGACATTTCTCTACCTTGTTTCACTGGAGAAAGGTATGCTGGTAAGAAAATTAATCTTTCAAAATTTTCAGATTCTATGATTGTTTGAGCAATCAATAGATGTCCAATATGAGGAGGGTCAAATGTTCCACCAAATATACATGTCTTCATCTTACATGGCCTTTTCTAAGAATTATCTTTTATAACGCTTAAAGCTTGCTTCTTAAATTCATCTGTAACGATAGATTTTTCATTCATTTCAAGATCTGCTAAAAATTGCTTTGCTTCATCACTCTTTTTTAAAAGTACTAAACATCTAATAATTTCCATATTAGCATCATTAAAGAACTTAGTGTCATAATATTCATTTACGACGATTTCATAAGAAGTCATTGCTGAATCATAAGCTTTAAGCTTTATATAAAGCTTACCAGTTTCCATATTTTTTTCCGCAAGACGAGTTCTTAATTCATTGATAAGTTTGTCAGCATCTTTAGAGTATTCAGAATTTGGAAAATCATCAAGAAACTCTTGAATTTGGGTTATAGCTTTTATACTTGAATCTTGATCGTGATAAAAATTTGGAGATAGTAACATTAGGGTTTCGCATATTCTCCATCTTGACTTTTCAATGTATGGACTAAAGCCCATTCTAGATACAAGTTTTTCAAATTCAATTAGTGCAAGATCATAATCTTCATTTAAAAAATATGATTCTGCTAAGAAAAATAAGGCATCATCTCCTAAATCAGTGTGAGATGCTCTTTCTACTATAATATTAAATTGCTGTGAGGCCTTAACATACTTTTCTTCTTCAAAGAAAGCTAATCCATCATCAAATCGAATTTTATAAGGAATATTATCATCAAAAGGATTAGATATGCCACAGCCAGATAGAATAATTGAGATACAAATAATTAAGAGTCTCATATCTAAAAAAACCTTTTTAGTTCGAAGATATTAAAAAGATCCACTTAGTGAAAACCTGATCATATCAGAATGAGGATCAAGCTCTCCACCCATTACATAGCTTACATCGAAACCAATTGTTTCAAAATCAGCTCCTAAACCAAGAGTAGTATAATTTAAATCACCAGAAGGATCACTCATAAATCCACCTCTTAGTGCAAAATCTTCAACTAAATAGTATTCCATACCTAAATTGGTCACAATGCTTTGATCATTTAATTCATAGTTTAAATCAAAAGCTACCAAAGCCTGTCCTTCTAGAGTTAATAATGACATTCCAAGGCCTAAACGAGTTGGCAAGGGATCTTCTTCACCATCATTAAAACTTACACCAGGACCAACATTTGTTAGAACAGCTCCAAGTTTTAAATCTGGATTATCCATTGCATTATGCTTGAAATAACCCACATCTAATGCGAAACTACCACTTGAGGCATCAAGACTATTAATTACAGCTAATTCTTGATAAAAATACTTTCCATTAATTCCCCATGATGAAGAATCATCAATTTGTTTAGCATAAGAGAGATTAAGAGCGTACATATAACTCGAAAAAGATCCAAGCTCATTACCATTGGCATCAGTACTAATTTGATCACCAAGATTCAAATATGTAAAGTGACCTCCAATAGATTCACCTTCTCTAAAAGGCATAGCAAAAGTTAAGAAATCATATGCCATATCATCAGCTAGATTAGGTAAATAGCTAGTATGCATAAAAGAGAACTCTTTTGACGATAGATTGGTTAATCCAGCTGGATTATAATATGTTGCATATGCATCATTTGCAACACCAATCTGTGCCTCTCCCATAGCATTTGATCTAGCGCCAGGATTAATAGTTAAAAATAATGAACCCGCTTGTCCTTGTGCTAAAGCAAGCTGGGAAAAGAAAATTAGTGATAAAATAATGTGTTTTGTTCTCATAATACAATAAAGATAATTATAAATCAGTAAAAGAACAAAGGAATATATGTTATTAATATTACACCAATTAATCTTATAAAAAAGAATGGTAAAGTAGCGCTATAAATAGTTGGCATATCTTTTTCAAATCTATAGGATGATAAATATAAATTCATACCTACAGGAGGAGTAATATATCCAAGCTCAAGATTAGCAATAAAGATTATCGCTAAGTGAAATGGATCAATCCCAAAGTATGTTGCAAGAGGAGCAATAAGTGGAACAACTACAATTATTGCAGAAAATACGTCCATCAAACAACCAACAATTAAAAGTAGGATATTCAGTGCCAATAAGAATATTATTTTTGATGAAATTGTGCTTTGAACATAATTAAGTATTTTTAATGGTATTTGTGCATCAACTAAATAGCCAGTAAAACCCATAGCAAAACCAAGAATGATAAGCACTCCTCCAACCAGAGCCGAGCAGTTAATAACAATTTCTGGCAATTTTTTTAAAGAGACGTCCCTAAAAATATAAAGCTCAACTGTCAATACATATAGTACTAATAACGCAGCACTTTCAACTAATGTTGCAAAACCTGAAAAAAGGCTTAAAATAATTAAAAGCGGAATCGCAATTTCCCATTTAGCTACTTTTGCAGTTTCAGAGGCTTCTTTAAACATAAATTTTTTGACTTGTTTACTCTTTGGTCTTTTATACAGGCCATAAAAAAACATTATACTCATTAAGAAAATTGCTGGAATGAGTGCTTGTCTAAATAATTCTAAAGGATTTATTCCAGCTGTAACAGAATAAATAATGGCTGGAAGACTAGGAGGAAAAAGCAAACCAAGTGATCCAGCAGTAGTGATTATTCCAAGTGAAAATTGTTTGGAATATCCATCGTGTATCAAAATTGGATAAAGTATTGCACCTAATGCAAGAATTGTAACTCCCGAACCTCCTGTTAAAGCTGTAAAAAATGCACACAATAAAACAACAATCAATACTGTTGATCCAGGAAGCCATCCCAAGCTAGCTCTAAAAAATTTAATCAATCTTTCTGAAACATTGCTTTCAGCCAATATATATCCTGCAAGAGTAAAAATTGGTATTGCAGCTAAAGTTGGTGAAACAACAATTCGATATGCGCTATCACTTATTGTTGAAATTAAATCATAATTTGTAGCCCATTCCGAAGGTTCTGATAAGAAAAAAAGAATCGATAAAAGAGCTAATAAAATAAAAATGGGCAGTCCAAATGTTACTAAAACAATTGAAAAAATTACCTTAGACCATAATAAAAAAGAATTAGCAAACGGAAATTGCCAGAAGTATAGAACTAATGTTGGGATAACTGAGATAAACGATATAAGTAGTCTATATTTTGAATCTGAACTGCTTGTAATTATCATTTGGTACCAAATTAAAATCAAACCAATTGGTATAATGGATTGAGCAAACCATGAAGGAATAAATGGTGCAATGTAGTCTGGATATTGAAAACCAATTTGAATCATTTTTAAATATGATATTGACAAAACAAATACTACTGATAATGAAACAATATGGACCAAAAATTGAGTTAAACTAACTTTTTCTAATGAATTAAAAACCGGTTCTCTGACTATTGATAATAATCTATTTGACCTTGCTGCTATTACCGCTCCAACGAAACCTATCCACAATGTCATGTGTTGAACAATTTCTTGAGACGCAGGAATTGAAAAGAAATTAATATACCTACCAAAAATTTGAAAAATTGGGAATGAGATAAGAATAAAGAATAAAAACAAACACAGCCAATCTATGGCTTTATTTAAAATATTATTCATCAATGGCAGAAATAACTTTTTCATAAATGTCAGTTGTTAAAAAAGTTTCAACAACATCAGGTGTAATTTCATCTTTGAAATCATTCCATACAGCTATTTCTTCTTCTGTTGGTTTTTTTATTTTCATACCATATTGCTGCATAACTTCAATAGCTTTTTTTTCCATTTGTCTTCCACTCTTTTGATATTTTTGACCAATATCTTTAGCTATATCCATCATAATCTTTTGGTGTTCAGGTTTAATTTTTTTCCATACTCTTTCATCGACAATTACAGCTCCGACAAATGCTCCCCATTTTAAATCAAGCATATTTGGCATTAAAGCTGACCATCCGGAGCTTAGAGATAAAATAGGCACTGTTTGCATACTATTTATCATTCCAGTTTGTAAAGATGTAAGAATATCTGTTTCAGAAACAGGAACTGCATTAAATCCAAACTTTTTAAAAAGCTCAACAGTAACATAGTCTCCTGCAGTGGTATAAATTTTTGCGTCCATCAAATCTTTTGGAACTGAAATCTCTTCCGCAGAAAACCAGTAAACCCAACCAATATCAACCAAAAATAAAAGCTTAAAACCGCTTTGAGAAAGTCCATTTGATATGTCATCAAACATTACAGATTTTACTTTATCAATCTCTTCATAATTCTGGAAACCCATTGGAAGTGTAAAAGCTTGAATTTGATCTGTCAGTTCGGCTAGACCAATTGATGACATAGCAGAAGCTTGAATCTGTCCAACTCTCATCTTTCTTATTGTATCTCTTTCGCCTCCAACAACTCCATTAGGGTAAATTCTTAACTGTACTTGTCCTCCAGTTTCTTGTTGCCATCTTTGACCCATTTCAAATAAAAGATTATAGTATTCAGTACCTTCTGGAGCAACTGTTGCGAGTTTTATTACAATTGGTCTTGCAAAAACAATATTAAGTAAAAAGATAATGGCTAGGATATTTTTAATTTTTTTCATTAAAATAATTTACATATAAAATAAATCATCTACTCTTGATTTTAACCATTTAGCTCTAGATTGAGATAACTTATTGGACTGTTTAAAACTTTTGTCTTTATTGATATCAATATTAATTGCTTTATCTAACAATTCAATAAATAATTCTTTATCCTGTTTAGATACAGCGTAATTTTCTGCTAGAGTAACGTAAATAGAAGCATTTAAACCATTTGATTGCTTTTCAGCTAAATCAAAATAAGATAAAGCAGTTTTTTGAGCATTTTTATCTCCACTTAAATCATTTAGATATACACTCATCATTGCAGCACTTAAAGTACCTTTTTGCCAATCTGGATCAATTTCAATAGCATTTTCTAATAACCACTTTATATTAGGTAAATCTATCAAATACTGAGGATCTCCCTGACTTGCTTGAATAGAACCAGCTAAAGAACCACTTAGCCAATAAATGTAATCAATATCTTCTTTTTCAAATAATATATCTTCTTTATTCCTCATTCTTTGCACGAAATTTTCATATTTAATATCTAACGCATTAAATAAATAATTTCTTGAAATAACAAAAAGATCTAATGATTTAGAATAGTAATCTCTTGACTTGTAATAATCACTATACATCAGCCTGTCACCTTTTTCCATTAATATCCCATAGGCATAAGTGATTCTACTTTTTGATGCATTCAAATAAAAAAGTTGATTACCAGGATTTTTCTGAATTTTTCTTTTTTGAGACTCAAATGACAGAGGAAGAGTAATTTCTGCCACCTGTGAACCAATCATCATGTTATTATTTATTGCACAACCATTTAAAGATAAAATAATTAGCAAAGGTGTAATACTTTTAGAAAAATATGTATTAATAAAATTATTCATATATTGGAAATGAAGAACATAGCTCATTAACATGTTTCTTGACTGATTTAATTTTTTCTTCACTATCATGATTAAGGATAACCTGATCAATTAAATCAACAACAATCTTGACTTCTTCAACTCCCATTCCTCTTGTTGTCATTGCTGGAGATCCAATTCTGATTCCGCTTGTGACAAAAGGGCTTTTAGGATCAAAAGGCACCATATTTTTATTGACTGTAATTCCTGCTTCGTCAAGAGCAATCTCTGCAGCTTTACCTGAAATATTTTTATTTTGCAGGTCAATCAAAACTAAGTGGGTGTCAGTACCTCCAGAAATAAGATTATACCCTTTTGACTTAAACTCTTCTTCAAAGCACTTAGCATTATCTAATACGCTTTTAATATATGTTTTAAATGAAGGCTCTAAAGCTTCTTTAAATGCAACTGCTTTTGCCGCTATAATATGCATTAATGGTCCACCTTGAATACCTGGCATAACAGCACTATCGATTAACTCTGACATCATTTTAACTCTTCCTGACTTTGGAGCTACTTTACCAAATGGATTTTCATAATCATTTCCAAGCAATATTATTCCTCCCCTAGGTCCTCTTAAAGATTTATGAGTGCTTGTTGAGACAACATGGCAGTGTGGAAATGGTGAAGGATGCATTTCAGCAGCAATTAATCCTGAATTATGACAAATATCTCCGTGCAAAAATGCTCCAACTTCATCAGCTACTTCTCTAAATTTTTCAAATTCTACAGTTCTGGGATAAGCACTAGCCCCACAAATAATCATTTTAGGCTTAAATTCTCTAGCTTTTTTTAAAAGATCGTCAAAATCAACCAATCCTGTATCTTCTTTTACTTCAAAAGTTGCGGAATTATAAATTTGACCAGAAAAGCTAACTTTAGATCCATGAGTTAAATGACCGCCATGACTTAAATCTAACCCCATAATACAATCACCAGGTTCTAAAAATGCAAGATAAACACCCATATTACCTGAAGAACCAGAATGTGGTTGAACATTGGCGTATTCTGCTTTAAAAAGTCTTTTAGCTCTATCTATTGCTAAATTTTCTGCTTCATCAACGTGAATACATCCGCCATAATATCTTTTTCCAGGATATCCTTCGGCATATTTATTTGTGAGTACGGAACCAGCAGTTTCAAGAACAGCTTTACTTGTAAAATTTTCAGAAGCAATAAGTTCCAGATATCCATTTTGCCTGTTTAATTCAGACTGAATTATATCATAAATTTTCTTGTCTTGATCTTTGACAATTGACATTGTTTACCAGTCAGATTGTTTTGCTAAAGATTCAGAAACCCATTCATAACATCTTCCACTGGGAGAAACTTTTCCTGATGCTTGTACATCTTTATCAGTCATAAACCAGTCAGCATAACTAAACAAAACTTCATTTTCTTCTAGCCAATTTTTTTGTTTAAAATATTTTGAATTACCTTTGTTTTCAGCTTTAACAAAATACTCATGGGCAAGCGAGGCTACAATTTTATCAGAGCGAGAAAAGTTATCCCCTCTGCATGATTGCATAGCCTTATAATAAAGATTACCCATATGAGCTAAAGACTCAGCGTTATTTCTTGAAATTTTCATAGATTTTTGACCCCATTCAAATGCAGATTCAAAATCATCCATTTCAATGCTATTTACTGAAATCAAAAGAGTAACTCTGAAATTATTTCTATCGAGTTCGTGCAAGTCTTCTAAAATATCGACGGCATCCTCGAAATCAGAGTTTTCATTATATGCCTTTCCAAGAGACATATAAACCATACTGTTCTCACGATTATAACTTAAAGTATTCTCTAGAACATCAATGGCTTCATCTGTATCACCGTTTGACATTAATTTTTCTGCGTATTCAACTGCATATGAAGCATTCTCAGGATTATCTTCAAATCTTGCTTTAAAGATTTCAAGCGGATCTTCACCAGAGTCTTCATAGACTCTTGCCAGTTCTGATTGAACAGAAGAATTGTTAGGATCGATATTTAAAATCTTTTTTAGGACAGAAATTTGCTCATCTAGTCTACCCTGCTTTCCATAAGCACTAGCTAAATCTCTCAATGAATCAATATCTCTCGATCCAGAGTCCATAAGGCGCTCATATTCAATAATCATTTCATCAATTTTATTTTGTTTTTTGTAGGCATATGCTAATCTGGTCATTAAAGAAGTATTGTCAGGCAATTCTTGCAATCCCTTTGTTAAGACCTGCTCAGATTGCTCAAACTTTCCAAGATTTTGTAATGCAATAGACCAATATAAATATACATCATCAGCATTTACCCAATCTGAATTCCATTGATCGCATCTTAATTCCATTAGATCGGAATATGATTGTGCACTTAATTCCCAATTACTACTTCTGTAATATTCAGCAGCACTACTTGATAATTGAGGACATCTATCTTCTCTTTCATATTCAATAGAATATGGATACCATCCTTCGTTGTAAATCAACCTAGTTGCCTCTCTGCAATCAACTACTTTAATTTCTACATCGTTGGTTATTCTCAACTCTTCACCTCTTTTGCACTGCGCGTTTAGACCTGATAAAAAGATGATAGCAAAAATAACAGCATATAAGTATTTTTTCATATTAATTCCTAATTAAATTTCTCTTCTTTTAACAAACCACAAATCTCCAATACTTACTCCAACATTGAAGGAATGTAATGTTTCATCTCCAACTAAAAATAAACCATCTCTTTTAGCTAGCTTATAACCAAAATCAATTTGATTACCAGTAATTCCAAAATTAAATCCGACTCCTAAACCTAAACCAACTTCATTAATATTTTCAAGATTTTTAACTCCGTAATTCTGAAAAAATATGGATCCTTTAAAATTATATCGGTCTCTAGAAAAAGGTTGTGCAAATTTCATATAAGAAATGCTGAATTTATTTTTACTATTAACATATCCACCATAAATAGAGCTATTCAAATTATGTTCACCATTATCTTTCCATATTAACATTTCAGCTTGAATATGTTTCCTGGGGCTAAATTCATAATCTGCTCCAAAAGAAAATGATGTAACTTTTATTTCATTTTTAAATTGCTGATTTAAAGGTAGTAAAGCTTGTCCAATGTTTGGAAAGTCATTAGTGTCATGATAATTATTATCATTCAAATCAATAAATGCTTGATATGAATCATTTTCAATATCAATTCCTTTGAATGGAAGGCTAAGTGCAGTTGATATTGAGATTGGATTATTTTTAACGCTTACTCTACTTGTTGAATAAAATAAATCAATCATACTTCCAGAAAAATAATCTCTTGATTGGAGCAAATGATTTTCATCGTCAACTATTAAGTTTCTTGTATACCTTGAGGAACCAAAAACAATATTTAAATTTGCGCCAATACTATCAAAATCATTTAACTTATATCCAAAAGATAATTGACCTTGTGAGGGGCCTCCAGAAGAGCTATTCATTCTTGTATACAATACTTCTTCCTCATTGAAAGTAAATGCAGTTGTTGTTGTATCATTAATAACAACTTCTCTTGATAGAAAAGGCTTGAAAGATACTCCAAATGCCATTTTTTGCTTCCATGGAATAACTAACTTCGCAGATGAAAGAGAAAAATTTGTACTACTGCTAGATTGAAAATTTGCATTCTGAACGTCAACAGAAGTATTTAAATAAGAGAAAAGTAAATTATGCCAAGTAGAAGGATTTGATATTGAAACATTTGATTTAAATGAAGGCATTAATTCATTTGATACTCCAACTGTCGAAGCATCGCTGTTATCAACAGATGAACCAAAACCATAACCACTCAAAGCATTTTGAGGCAAAGCAAATGAAATTAGCAAAAGAATTAATATTTTACGGTTCAACATACATTACCTCAATAGCATTTAAATTTAAACTAACCTTGTCAAAAGGACTATTTACTGGGGCACTGTAAAGCATCAATTCATTGTGCTGAAACAAACCATTTTTATATCCTTGTAAAAAAGCCTGAATAGGAATTCTTACTTGATTATCTTCAATTTTTCTAGAAATAATAAAATTTGCATCTATTGTATAACTTGTTTCCAACTCTGATGAAGAATCTGCATCATTATCTTCACTGCCTATGAATGGAGAAGTGAAATTCCAATTTTGAACTGAATCTTGAATTGCACTAACTATTACATAAAACTCATCATCTTCATTAAGATTTGAATTTGCAACATCAAGAACTAGATTTGAGTTTTTGAAAAGCTCATTCCTTGACAATGAATCAATAAGATTTAAGTCAAATTCGATGATAGATCTAAGGCCTGATCCTGAATTCAAAGATATATAATTAAAGTCATCATCACTTATCTCCGGTGGACTAAAAACATTAATATCTTTTTGTGCAAAGAAAGTGATAAAAGTGTCTAAAGTAGTCTGCTCATCTATAAATGCCTTGTACCATACTCGCATTTTAGCACCATTAGTTGATTCAATACTTTCAAGAGAAAATAATTCTTCAAGAATGCTTTCTGTATCCTTTAACATGAAAGTTCTTGCTGGATAAGTATCAGTATCAAAAAAATACTCTTTAAGGTTATCTAGTGTTCCATTTTCATCCGTAAACATGATTTTAACTGTATCTAGCCCTGTTGAGTCTGGTGAAAAATCTTCAGGTGTGAGATAAACTCCATTCATTAAGAACGAATTTGACTCAAAATCAACAAAATCACTCTGAGTATAAAAATTTAATGAATCAGAAAAAACGCTGTCCTCTTCTGTGGTAATTGAAGACAATCCAAGTTCGAATCCTGTACTCAGAGAGTCTTCAGTTTGAAAGAAAACCATTGCGCTATCAACTTGAATTGAATCTGCTAATAAATCCACTAAACTTACTGGTGGAATATTACCAGAATATAGTGTCATTTGTACTAATGAGTATAAATTTTCAGACTCTTTAATACTACCGAAATATAATTTATCTTTGGTGCTAAATTCAGGGAATGATTGGAAGAGCTTATTGTTTGTTTGAGGCAATGTTGCAGTCTGAATAGTTGATTCATTATTCTCAATTTCATCATAAATAATTGTCTCTTCACTGCAAGATAAAAAGAAAAAAGTAAGGATTAATAATAATTTAATATTTGAAATTAATCTGGTCATATGATTATAAAGCCTTAATAACTTTTTCAATTTCATTTAAAAGATCAGAAGAATCACCTTCCGACTTTGACAAATCAACTTTTGAACAAGATTTTGAATCTTTAAATATTTTAGACTTCATGATATTTCCACTTACTTTTTCTTCATCGTCAATTACAATCGTTGCATCTGAATAAGCACAACCAATTTGATTTAAATTATACGACTTCAACTCCTTTAAAGTTTCTGAATTAAATGGAAGATTTGAATGATCAAAAAGTACATCTTTATTAAGCGAGTTGGTGAGATAAATTGTTTTAATTTTTGAAAGTTCTTTATCTTTCTCTGCAAGCTTCTTTAATAAAAATGGAACTAATGCTGAAGTCCATCCATTACAAATAACTACATTAGGAAACCAAAACAAATTGGGAAGCATTTTTATTGAAGCCAAAGAATAAAATGCAAATCTTATATCATTATCAGGCAGAAATCTTCCATTTTTTGACTTAAACAAAAGATTATTTAATTCACCAAACATCTCTTCATTTTCTAAAAAATATACTTGCAGTCTTGACTTAGGCAAAAAAGCACTCTTTGCAGAACATTCATAATTTTTATCATCGTAATCAAAAAGAATTTCTTTGAGCCTAATTACTTCCCTAAGAATATATTTTCTTTCGCTTATAAAACCATATTTGGGCATCAAACATCTAACATCATTTCCTTTTTCTTGTAAGCCTAATGGGATATCCACCGAAAGATTAGCTAAATTTGAAACCGACGCAAATGGCTCCATTTCGCTATTGATATAAAAGATTTTTTTAACCATGATAATGAGCAAAAGAAGTTAACGAAACACTATCAAAACTACAACTGCCAATAATAATTAATTTTTTGACAGATTTGACACTAATGAGAGTATTATGAAACATAATAACATAAATGAACCACCTGCAGATACAAAAGGAGTTGGCAACCCTTTAACAGGCATTAAGCCTATTGTCATAGCTGAATTTATAAAAATATGTGAAAAAAGAATTGATGTCAAACCAACAACGACAAGTGATGAAAAATAATCAGATAATCTAAATGCAATATCCAACAAAGTTTTAATAAGCATAAAAAATAAAAACATAATAATAACGATACCAAGAAAACCAAATTCCTCCGCAATTACAGATAAGATAAAATCAGATTCTTGAACTGGGAGAAATTTTAATTGGGTTTGAGAACCTTGACCCCAACCTTTACCAAATAATCCTCCTGAACCAATTGCAGTTATGCTTTGAATTATATGATAAGAAGAACCCATTGGATCTAAATCTGGATTTAAGAAATCAATGAATCTTTGTCTTTGATATCCATTCAAAAAATCATTCCAAAAAAAGGGGAATAATAATCCAGCAAAAATATTTGCAAAGTATAAAATGATTTTTCTTAAAAAATTTCCTTGAAAGGACAAAAAAATCATAAACATTAATACACCCCAAATATTAAATACCATGTTGTTTGAGGCAGCAATGATAGTAATTATAGGAGCAATGAGTAAAAAAAGTGTAAAACCATTTACCCCTGCCCACAACATCATTGGCAATACTGGGGCAAAAATAATTACAGCTGTTCCAAGATCAGGTTGATTCAAAACTAAAAAAGATGACAACAAAGCAATTAAGATTGGAATAATAACAATATAGCTCTCTTTAACCTCAAGCTGATGATTTGAAAGATATTTTGCGATTAAAATTATAGTGGCACACTTCAAATATTCACCAGGTTGAATATAAAAAAAACCAAGATCTATCCATCTATAAGTGTTTTCCACGGGTGGTAAAAAGAAAGGAACAAAACAAAGTAAAAATGAAAAAATATAAATTAAAGTAGAATTATCATGTATAGTCTTAATATCTATTTGACTTAAAACAAAAAAAATAAAGAAAGAAAAAATGATAAAAATAACTTGTCTCATAAATGAGCTATTTATTGAAAGTGGATCTGAAGAAATACTATAAAGTGTAATAAGACCAAAAATAATTAATGAAGATACAACTAGATACAATCTTCCTAAAAATTCATTTGAACCGTAGATATAATTATTAAACAAATTCATTTGTTTACAATTTCAACTTTCTCTTTAGTAAAAAATTTTACAATTTCTCCTGCTATTGGTGAAGCAACTGCTCCTCCACCACCACCATTCTCAACCAAAACAACCAATGAATAAGTTTCATTCTTGAAATCAAAAAAACCATTAAACCATGCGTGAGGTTCTCCATGAGGATTTTCTGCAGTGCTTGTCTTTCCATATAATTTTACTTCAGATTGCTTTGCTCTCCATCCGCTTCCGCCTTCTGTATTTACAACATCATATAATCCTTTAATAACTCTGTCCCAAGTTTGTTCTGAAAGCAAAATATCATCATAATATTCAATTTCTTTTTTTGAATTTAGTCTAAGTTTAGCAGTTTTCCCCTTTGATGCAATATGGTTGATATATCTTAATGATTGCAATGGAGTAACTAGAATATCACCTTGACCAAGTGTCAGATTAAGCAAAACACCTCTTTCTGACCATCCCCACCTTCCATACGTATTTATAAAAAATTCTTTATCTGGAATTTGACCAATTAACTCGTTAGGAAGATCAATTTCGGTTTTATTTTGAAATCCAAATATTTTAGCTGTTTTTGTCCATTCTGCTAATTTTATTAGTTGAACTGTTTCATAAAAATATACATTACATGATTGAGCAATCGCTTTATTTAGATCTACAAGACCATGCCCATCCTCTTTCCAGCACTTAAAAGTATTTGAACTTCCAGGGGGAATATATGCTCCTGTACACATTAAACTATCTTCAGGATCTAATAG
>Ga0207985_1000085_pt1 | contig 22946 bp, 15 predicted proteins | sample ETNtaG_3_FD_185761 | JGI IMG/M metagenome (GOLD analysis project Ga0207985, IMG submission 185761) | Marine microbial and viral communities from oxygen minimum zone, Eastern Pacific Ocean - ETNP201302SV84 (SPAdes) (version 2) | ecosystem: Environmental > Aquatic > Marine > Unclassified ...
CATCGGTATCAAATTCTGTTGTTAAGCCAACAGTATATGAACCCATGATTTCAGGCATTGGATTCTTTCCACAAGAACCACCCCAGTTTCCAGAACAGCCAATAGCTGACTCACCAGGAAGTTCAATGATGTCGTAAGAATCTAAAAGTGTTGTTACACCAGAAACAACCAATGGACCCCAGTTTGTATCTACTGAGTAATCAAAGATTACATCAATACCACTTGTTTGCTCTTCAGAAATATTAGTTATTTGAGCACTAATATATCCACCTGTTAGCCATAATGATCCATTTACTGGGTTACGGTTAATTAAGTTACAAAAAGCAGCAGCACCGGTTTCAATACATTTATCAAGTGCTGTTTTTGGTGAAACAGTTCCAATACCATCTTCAACAGTAATGTCGAAGTAGTCAACTGTTAGAGTTAATCCATCCATTGGATTAAGCACAACACCAATTGTTATTGACTCTGATTCCTCAGGATTAACATTTGGGTTACCACCAGTTTGGATATTGTATTGGTCAGCAGGAGACTTAAGGTCAGTTCCATAAAGATTTGCTGGAAGACCAGTGTTTTCACACTGCGCCTGAGTAGCAATAGGAGCTGCACCAGTATCTGGATCAATACCACAAGGATCATAGTCTAAATCAACTAGACCTTGTCCAATACCTTGATAAAGCTCAGCTAAGTTAGCGTGTCTCTGAGAAGTTTGGAAAGATCCCCTTACGGATACCTTGTCGTTAACTGTCCAGAAAGCACCTAGCTTCATAGCTGTAGTGTCATTTCCTGTTGAATAATCTGCAGATCTAAAACCAGCATCCATACTTACTGTATCAGTAACTGGGATACCTAGCTCTACAAAGAATTCATCAACATCATATGAACCACCTAATGGAAGTGTTGCACCACCAGAACCTGATCTATCACCAGTTCTGCTTGGTAAGTCAGGTCTGAAATCAGAGCTTAGCTCTCTAGATTCGAAACCTGCAACCATTGAAATGTTTCCAGGAGCGCCAGGTATTGAGTAACCTAGATCACCTGTAACATATGCAGTAAATGTAGTTTGTTCACCATCACCATTGATGTATGTTGAATTAGCAATATAGCTTTGAAGTTCCTGTCCGCCATCTATTACCCCTTGGATTCCTTGATCACCTGGAAGGCCACCTTGGAAAAGGTTATAAGGCACACATGTTGAGTCAGTTCCATTAAGAGCTGATACACATGTTGGAACACCATTAACTGAAACAACATCAACAGCTCTGTTGATTGCAGTTACAGATAAGTCATTTCTATATTCGTTGTTATACACAACATTTGATGTTTGATAGTAAGCATCGTATGACCAGTTGTCATTTATGTCACCTCTTACACCAACAGTTTGTGTAAAGCTTTTGTAAGCAAAGATAGATTGTCTTGGGTTACCCTCAACATTTCTCTTAAGAGAATATAAAGGCGCTTTATATCCAAGAATTGATCCATCTCCAACAGCTAAATCAAGATTAGCTAGATAAGCAAGAGCTGCTGCACCAGATGCAAAATCAGGAGCATGGTCTCCGCCCATTCCAGTCCAATCACCACAAGCTGCGTTATATTGCTGTTCAGATAAGAAAGCGTTATAACACGGTAATGATGTAATGTTTCCAAAAGTTCCTGAGTAAGCAATCTGTGCATTAGATTCTGACTTCATATAAGTCATATCTACATACACTTCTGCATTATCAGACACTTCATACTTACCAAAAAATCCTGAATTGAATCTATCATCAGGTCTCTGGAAGAAGTTTGTTGGATTATAGTTATAAGCCTGTCCAGCTCTAGGAACAAATTCATTCCCAAGAACTTTAAAGTCAACACCGGTAATTGTTGGATCAACATTAACAAATCCACCAGCACTATAGCCACCAAAGTCAGCCCATCTGCCAGGAGGGATTGTTGAAGAACCACCACAACCACTAAAACCAGATCTTAAAGCACAAGCACTTATATCGTACTCACCTTGAAGAATAGGTTTTGTATCAGTGTGTTCCATAAAAGCAGTTATATGACCTTTTCCACCATCGATTTCACCACCGAAAGCTACTGAAACTTTTTCAGTATCTCCTGTAGTTACATCTTTTGGCGCTAAAGCATAGTCATATGAAGCAACTAAGTCTCTTAGACTACTGTTGTCATTTTTATGCTGATAAAAGCCATGATAAAAGCTAGACTTCATTCCTACAAACTCATCATCTAAGATGAAGTTAACAACACCAGCAACCGCATCAGAACCGTAAACGGATGACGCACCACCAGTTAAAACTTCAACCTTATCCAATAAGAGTGTTGGAACAGTGTTCAAGTCAGCACAGTTTCCACCACCAGTCGTACCAGAAACCATTCTTCGACCATTCATTAGAACAAGAGTTCTTGAACAACCTAAGTTTCTTAAGTTCGCAGTAGCAGTACCAGAAGCACCATTGGAGTTAGTAATTGATTGTCCAGGTGAGATTTGTGGAAGATCATTAAGATAATCCTCAACCCTCGTAATACCTCTGACTAACAATTCCTCACCATCGATACTTGTGATCTGTGATGAACTTGTTACATTTGGATCAGCAATCCTTGTACCTGTAACCACAACTTCTTCAACATCATCTTGCGCAAGAGCTGAAAAAGGAATGGCGGCAAAAGAAAATACTAAACCAAATAACAAAGTTATTTTATTTATTTTCATATACTTCCCCTTTAAAAGTTATATAAACGTTATTAATACAGCATTTCTGCCATTTATAATACAAATATAATCAAAAAATTTTATTCATGTAAACAATTGTGTAATTAGCTTATAATTCGAACTTGACATTTTTAAAAATGCTTAATAATAAAAAAATCTTAATTACAGGAATTGCAAATAAATTCTCTATAGCTAATGGAATTGCTCAAAGTATGAGTAAGAATGGAGCTGAACTTGCTTTTGCGTACCAAAATGAACGTTTATTAAAGAAAATTAAACCTATTGCAGATGATTTAGGAGTAAAAACGCTCATTGAATGTGATGTTGCATGCGATAAATCCATCGAACAAACCTTCTCACAGTTAAAAGATGAGTGGGGAACTTTAGATGGAATTGTGCATTCAATAGGTTTTGCGCCTTCAGATCAGCTTGATGGAGATTTTACCGAAGTTACAACCAGGGAAGGTTTTCAAATAGCTCATGATATAAGCTCTTATAGCTTTACTGCTCTCGCAAAAGGAGCATTACCTATTCTTAGTGAAAATGCTGCCCTTCTCACCTTAACTTACTTAGGGTCAATCCAGTCACTTCCAAACTACAATGTTATGGGTCTTGCAAAGGCAAGCCTAGAGGCTAATACAAGATTTCTTGCTGCATCATTAGGGAAAAAAGGAATTAGAGTTAATGCTATTTCTGCAGGCCCAATAAAAACTCTCGCAGCATCCGGTGTAAAGAATTTTAGAAGCATGCTTAAAGAATATGCCGATAGAGCTCCTTTAGGTAGAGCAGTTACTACAGAGGAAGTCGGAAATGTAGCTGCTTTTTTATGCTCAGATCTAGCAAGCGGAATAACTGGTGAGATTACATATGTTGATGCTGGTTTTAATACTTCTGCGATGTCTTTAATTCCTACAAAAGAATAAAGTAAATGAAACATAGATCTGTAGTGATTGGTGTCTCTGCCATTCAACAAAAAGGTTGCTTTGAAAATCTTGATGAGGCGCTTCTTCTTATGGACCATGCTGTTAAAGCAGCACTATCTGATTCAGGAAATAAATTAGTTAAAGATTATATTGATGAAATAAGAATTCCAAAGGGTTTTTGGAGATATAGAGATCCTGGTAAATGGATTGCAAAGAATAATGATTTTAAAAGCATTCCTACTACTTATGTTACAAAAATTGGTGTGCTGCAGCAAAATCTTATTAATGATGCTTGTCTTAAAATCGAAAATGGTGAAATTAAAGCATCAATTATTCTTGGAGGTGAAGCAAGATACAAGCAGCTAAGATCTGTAATTGAAAAAAAAGAGTACTCTGAAACTAAGCTTGATGAAAATCCTGATTTTTATATAAAGGCAAAAGAAGATCTATATGGAGATGAGGAACTTGCTGAGTTAGGAGCTATGGCAGTTGGCTATTATGCTGCTATGGAGACGGCCATAAGAAAAAATGATGGTGAGAAAATTAATGATCATCAAAATAATATTGCATCAATGTACGAAGAGTTTTCGAAGATTGCATCAAATAATAAAGATGGCTGGATAGATAATCCATATTCAAAAGAGGAAATTTTAGATAGCAGCAAAAAAAATAAAATGCTTGCATATCCATATAACAAACTCCACTGCACAAGTTGGAATGTCAATCAGTCTGCTGCTTTAATAATTTGTAGTGAAGAATTAGCCAATAAATTAAAAATAGATAAAAATAAAAGAGTTTATCCAATTACATCATCTGAGAATAACCATATGATTGCTGTCCAGCAAAGACCAAAACTCTTTGACTCACTTGGGATGAAATATGCTGCAAACTCCATAAGCAAGACAATAGATAGACTTGATATCACATTAGATGCATATGATTTATATAGTTGCTTCCCAGCTGCTATAAAGATGTTTTCAAAGTCTTTAGGACTTGATAATGAAATTTCTAAAACAATCACAGGATCTATGGCATATGCAGGGGGCCCTCTTAATAGCTTTGTCCTTCATTCAACAGTAAAAATGATTCAAAAAATAAGAACCTCAGAATTAAGCCATGGACTTGTTACCGGAGTATCAGGAATGATGACAAAACAATCTTTTTGCGTCTGGGGGAAAAAATATCAAGAGCGATTTATTTTTAATGATGTAACTGACCAAGCAAAGCTCAATGAAATCCCTATTGAGTTATCGAGTATTACAGAGGGTGAAGGTGAGATAATTGGTTATACTATAATTGAAGCAAGTGAAACTGCTCCAAAGGCTGTTTTATATATAGATGATGAAAAGCAAGATCGCAAAGTTGTTTCTTCTTATGACAAAATCTTTATAAATTTATTAATGGAGGAAGAATGGGTAGGAAAGAAAGTAAAATTCAAAGATGGACAAGTCGTTCGCTAGGAATAATATTTTTTGTCTTAGTCTCACAAAACTTAATATCGTCCCCTATTGATCACCATCAAGAAAGATTTGAGGATGTAGCTCTCAAAATATGGGAATATGCTGAACTTGGATACTTAGAGGAAAAAAGTTCAAGCCTTTTGCAGCAAGAACTGAAGGATAGTGGCTTTACTATCCAGTCAGGTATTGCTGGAATACCCACTGCTTTTATTGCTGAATATAATAATGGTGGGCCGGTAATAGGCATATTAGGGGAATTTGATGCTTTACCAGGACTCTCTCAACAGAATCTTCCCTTTAAAACAGCTGAGGGTTTGAGTTCCGCCAATGGACATGCTTGCGGTCATCATCTTTTTGGAGCTGCTTCAGCTTGGGCAGCTGTAGCAATTAAAGAATGGTTGGAAGAATCTGGAACACCTGGAACCATAAGATTTTATGGAACCCCTGCCGAAGAAGGAGGATCTGGGAAGGTTTATATCGCAAGAGATGGTTATTTTGATGATGTAGATATAGTTCTTCATTGGCATCCAGCAAGCGGCAATTCAGCGGATGCGCAATCAAGTAATTCAAATAAATCAGGTAAATTTACATTCAGTGGTATTTCTGCTCATGCAGCTAGCGCTCCTGAAAAAGGTAGGTCTGCTTTGGATGGCGTTGAGGCAATGAATATGATGGTGAATATGATGAGGGAGCATGTTCCTCAAGAATCAAGAATTCATTATGTAATTACAAAGGGTGGTCTTGCTCCAAATGTTGTTCCAGATATAGCAGAAGTTTACTATTACGTTCGCCATCCTAGAATGAATGTAGTTGATGAGCTTTTTCAGAGAGTTGTTAAAGCTGCAGAAGGAGCTGCGCTAGGGACAGAAACATCAATGTCATATGAAGTAATGCATGGAAACTATGCTGTATTACCAAATGAAACTCTTCAAAAAATGATACACAAGAATCTTTCTGAGTTGGGAGGAATAAGCTACAACGAAGAAGAGGAAAGATTTGCTAAGGAAATTTATCAAACTCTAGTTTCCCCTTCCCTAGAGCTTGGATCTCAAAACAAGATCAAAAAATATGCTGTTACTCACACTTATGGGTCTACAGATGTGGGAGATTTAACATGGCTAGTTCCAACAGGCGGTTTTAGAACAGCTACCTGGGTTCCAGGAACATCTGCTCATTCTTGGCAAGCAGTTGCTTCTGGAGGAACTTCAATAGGATTGAAAGGCGCGAAACTGGCTGCAAAAGTTTTAACAAATTCTGCAAAAGATATCTTTTTAGATCCTAAAATAATAGAAGACTCAAAAAAAGAGTTAAAAATGAAGCAAGGTGAAGATTTTTCTTACTATCCTCTCCTTGGTGATCGCAAGCCACCATTAGAATATCGATTAAATAAGTAAGTTTTTACTTATTTCAAAGATGCATCTTATTTGATTTAAACCGTGTTTTAAGATATAAAATAGGAGATTTTTATAAAAATTAATGGGGGAGATATGAAGTTACTTAAACTTTTTTCAATTTTACTTTTATTACCTATAACTTTTCTTTTTGCTCAGGATGAATCTGATGTGGAAGAAGTTGTGGTTGTTGGATCGCAAATTAAAGGAGCCAAAATTACTGGATCCTTGCCTGTAACAGTCATTACTGCAGAAGACATCGAAAGTCTAGCAGTAGAATCTGGTGAGGAACTTTTTGCCGATTTGGCTGAAAATGGAAATAACGGATTTAACCAAACTGATTTCAGTGGTGGGTACAACGCTTCAAGAGGAGATGTTGGATCACTGGACTTAAGAAATATTGGAACAGGAAATACTGTTACCCTTCTTAACGGAAGGAGATTAGTTCAATCACCAGGATATGCAACTGAATGGGTTGGAGGTAGTTATGTTCCAGTATCAAGTGTTAATTCAAACACAATTCCAGTTTATGGTGCAGAGAGAGTTGAGATTCTTCGTGACGGTGCCTCAGCTATTTACGGTGCAGATGCTGTTGCTGGTGTTATTAATACAGTTTTAAAAGATGATTTTGATGGTCTTACCATGAGAGTAAGACAAAACTGGTATGACAGTTTTGACGCAAAAGACAATAAAGTCAGCATTCAATGGGGTAAAACTATGAGTGATGGCTCTAATTTATCAATTTATTTTGATAGATATGACAGAGAAAGAATTAGAGGTATTGAAGATCCTAAATGGTCTGATGGAGATATGAGAAGACTCCTGCCTGATCCAGATGAAGGAGGATTAGGTGCTTTTAATGACACAACTTGGAGAAATGCAAGTGCTAGTTCAGTATGGGGCCAATTCTATGAAGGTAGTAATATTTTTACAATCTACAGACCTGATGATTCAAATTGTTTAAGCAATTCATCAAGTAACCTATATAACATTCCAGGCCTAGACCATATGTGTCTTTATGATTCAAGCTCCATAAGAGCTGAGAGTAGAGCAAGTTATGGCCAAACTTATGATAAAAGAGGCCCATTACTAAGAAATAATCTTGTAATGTTTTATAACACAACTTTAGATAATGGAGTTGAAGCATATAGTGAAGTTAGTTATTACAAATCAACTTCAAATAAACAACTTTATGGAGGTGCTCCCCTTGGAATGGGCTCATCCTCAAGAAATGGTGGAAATACTCAACCAATATTAGTTCCATCAACAAACTATTGGCTAAATCAACTTCAAAGACCAAATGGAGACCTTTTCGTTGATAGAGAAGGTGATTCTTTATGGTTTAGATATTTTAGATTTAATACTCCAAGAAGTTGGGATTCAACAAGAGAAACTTGGAGAATAGTTCAAGGTTTCAGAGGAACCTATGGTGACTGGGATTGGGATGCTGGACTAGTTGCGTCGGCAGCAAGCTCTGATATGGATAACCATGGAAGGCAAAGTATGACTTTACTTAATGCTGCGCTGGCAGATTCTACACCAAATGCATATAACCCTTTCAATGCTGGCCTAAACAGTAATGAAGAACCATTCACAGTTAGTATATTTAGGAATAACACTACTGATTTATATATGGCAGACATCAAAATGTCTAATCCATCTGTATATTCTATGCCCGCTGGTGATGTAGGTGTTCTAGTTGGTGCTGAAATTAGAGCAGAATCTATGGAAGATCTAAGAGATCCAAGAATTAACGGTACGTTTGTCTATTCAACACCTCCTGAAGCAGCAAATCAATCTACTTTCCCATACATATCTGATATTGTGAATAGTAGCCCATCTCCTAACACAACTGGAGATAGAGTTGTTGCCTCAATCTTTGCAGAGGCTGCGATCCCTCTAATGGAAAATTTAGACGCACAGGTTGCTGTTAGGGTTGAAAATGCTGATGACTATGGAACTAATGCTGTTGGAAAAGTAGCTATAGGTTATGCTCCAACTGATTGGTTCAAGTTGAGAAGCTCAAACTCTACTTCTTTTAGAGCACCAAACTTAGTTACAGTTAATGAAGGTCTAGTTGTTAGAAATAATTCACAAGAAGACCCATTGTATACAAAAGCAATTGGTGAAAACTACGAGAACTATTCCATTCAGAGAGTTGCAAGAGGTAATGACGCCTTGGAAGGTGAGGAATCAACAAATACATCTTTAGGTATAGTATTTACTCCAGGCAATAACTGGATTATTACAATTGATAAATGGCAAATTGATCAAGAGAGTGTTGTAGGTCTATTTGGTGAAAGAAATCATATGCTCTTAGATACTTTAATCAGAGTCAATGGTGGAGTTAATGAGTGTACTGGTAATCCATTCGTAATTAGAGGTGACTTCATTCCTGATGATGATCCAGAATCTCCAACATACAATGCAACTTGGGATTCAGGTCTATGTCAGGTAGGAACTGTTCAAAGAGTTGAAGATGTTTACGTAAACCTTGATGACAGAACTCTCGAGGGAACTGACTATGCAATTGAGTATTCTATGGATACTGATTATGGATCTTTTTCAGCAAAATTCATGAGTGTTCAGTTTGATTCATTTGAACAAGAAGCAGGCGCATTAACACAGCAGCTTTTTGATGCTGCTGGTCCTGGCGGAGCTCTTGAAGGTCTTATATCCCCTTCAGGTTTTGGAGATCTTCTCGGTACTTATGATAGAAGAGCATATCCTGAATACAAAGACTCTATGAGAATTTCATGGAATCATAATGGTTGGAATGCATACCTATCAGGCACAGAAATAGCGAGCTTCAGAGAACTTGCAGTTACTAATAATGCAAAAGATTCATCAGGAAACTATGTTTGTTCAGGAACAACATCCTATTCTGGTGGAAACTGTGGAGAAAATTGGTTAGTAGAATCAATGATGACGATGAACTTAACTCTTGGCTATAAATTCAAGAATGGTTTAAGAGTAAGAGGACAAATAAGAAACCTTGAGGATACTAGAGCACCTTTAGCTGATGAGTATACGTGGGGTTTTGTTGGTGACGTCCATAGTGATTATGGAAGAAGCTATGCAATTGAATTCTATCAAAGATTCTAATTAGAATTTTAATTTTTAAAGGGAGCTTAATGCTCCCTTTTTTTATCCTATAATATATTAATGGCATTAAAGAAGAGAGGCTTTTGGATAGGAGTATTTCTATTTTTTGGGATTATTCTTCTTCCTTCTCCATCTGGTTTAACCGAAAGTGCATGGCTAGTCGCAGCTGTTGCACTTCTTATGGTTACTTGGTGGGCGACTGAAGCAATTCCCATACCAGTTACCTCTCTTTTACCACTCGCTCTTTTCCCAATACTTGAAGTAACTTCAATAGAAACAGCTGCCCTTCCTTATGCAAATAAAAATATTTATCTTTTTCTTGGTGGTTTTTTAATTGCTTTGTCAATTGAAAGATCAGGACTTCATAAACGCCTTGCTTTATTAATGATAAGGAGTCTTGGATCAGATGGTCCAAAGCTAATAGGAGGCTTTATGCTTGTCTCAGCATTAATAAGTATGTGGGTAATGAATACATCAACTACATTGATGCTTTTACCCATTGGGCTTGCAATATGTTCAGTGGTAGCCAAAACCGTTCCAAATATGTCTGAAAAGGACAAAAATAATTTTGATAAGGCCCTATTACTCTCAATTGCATATGCTGCGACTATAGGCGGAATGTCTACGCTTGTTGGCACAGCACCTAACATTGTTTTTAGCTCTTTTATGGAGGAAGTTTATGGTCTGCAAATTTCTATGATTGACTGGATGAAGTTAGGTGTTCCAGTTTCAATTTGCATGCTTGCTTTAGCATGGTTAATTCTTACAAAAGTTGTTTATCCTGTGAATTTTGCTTCATCAGATGAAACAAAGAATACTCTTTCAAAAATGTTGGCTGATATGGGCCCAATGTCTAAAGATGAATTTAGAGTCGGAATAGTCTTCTTCATCGCAGCAGGTTTATGGATGTTTAGAAGCCTTATTGATAACTACGTAATTGGTCTCACCGATGCTGGTATAGCAATCCTTGTTGCAATTGCTTTATTTATAATTCCATCTAGCGGAAGAAATGGAGAATTACTCTCGTGGGAACAATCAAGCAAACTACCATGGGGTTTATTACTTCTTTTTGGTGGAGGTTTATCACTTGGCGTCCAAATTAATGATACCGGTTTGGGCCTTTGGATAGGTCAAAGCCTGGTAAGCCTTAAAACAGTTCCGTTAATAATCCTTGTAATGGCGGTTGCAGCGCTAATAATATTTTTGACAGAAGTGACTAGCAATGTCGCAACAACATCAACTTTCTTACCAGTTTTTGGAGCAGTTGCAGTTGCTGTTGGTGTTGCTCCAGAAGTCTTAACTGTTCCAGTTGTTCTCGCTGCAAGCTGCGCGTTTATGTTGCCAGTAGCTACTCCTCCAAATGCAATTGTATATGGAGCCAATAAATTTAAAATTATTGATATGATGCGAGCGGGATTCTTAATTAATGTAGCTGGTATTTTTGTAGTAACAGTTTTTGCTTACTACTTTGCGAAAGTTATTTTTTAATGAAATTTTCAAGAATATTCTTTTTTCTTTTTCTATTTCAAATACAAGATGTTCATCTAGATGCTTACCTCGACTATAAGTCACCTTTCCATCCTACAATTTCAAAAAATGGCATGGTGGTCTCTCAAAATCTTGAGTCCTCAGAAATAGGATCAATGATTTTGGAATCAGGAGGTAATGCTGTGGATGCAGCAGTAGCTGTTGGTTTCTCATTAACGACAACTCTACCAAGAGCAGGAAATATAGGTGGTGGTGGATTTATGTTGGTTTATATAAAAGAGTCAGAGGAATTATTTTCAATTGATTATAGAAGCAGGTCATCTTTAAATTCTAATTTAAAGGCTTTATTTGGATCTAAATCACCAGCGCAAATACAAGATGATGATTATGATTTAACTAAATATGATTACAAAGCGTCTGCTGTTCCTGGGACTGTGTATGGTCTCTTGGAAGCTCATGAAAGATTTGGGAAACTTCCTCTTGAAAAAGTCTTACAGCCTGTTATTGATCAGGCTAGGAATGGAATTATTGTTTCCTATGATTTACATAATGCAATAGGGAGCTCCTATCAGCTTAAAGAAGATCCTGAATCACGAAAGATATATTTTCAAAATAATAAGCCTGTAGCTATTGGGTCTATTATGAAAAGACCTGATTTGGCAAAAACTTTTGAAGCAATAGCTAAGGAAGGAAAAGATGGGTTTTATGATGGATGGGTTGCCAAAAAAATTCAATCTTCGATGGAAGACAATGGTGGCTTTATAGATAGCAATGATCTTAAGCAATATACTTCTAAATTTAGAGATCCGGTTGGAGTTAATTACAGAGGATACAGTGTTTATACTCAAGGTCCTCCATCAGGAGGAGGAATAACATTTCTAACTGCTCTGAATGTACTAAGTTATTATAATCTTGAAAAATATAGGAAGGACTCTTCGCTTACTTATCATCTTTTAGCAGAGGCATTAAGGCGCGGACATAACAATAGATCTCACCATGTTGGTGATCCCGACTATTATGAAGTGCCTACAAAAGGACTTATATCAAAAGGCAGAGCTAAATTGCTAGCCAAAAATATTAGTTTTGATAAAGCATCTAGGGCTTCTGCAATTCAAAAGTATAACTATGTTGAAGAAAGCAAAGATACCACACACTATTCTATTGTAGATCGAAATGGAAATGCAGTTTCCAACACCTATACCTTGGGATATTCATTTGGATCAGGAGTGACGATTCCAGGAACAGGGATACTAATGAATAACCAGATGAGAAATTTTGCCTATAAATATGGTGACAAATCCTCTTCAAGCAGAGCTTCAAGTCCTGGGAATAGATTTGAACCAGGTAAAAGACCAATGAGTACAATGCATCCTGTAATGGTATTCAATAAAAAAGGAGAGTTGTCTTTAATTACCGGATCTCCTGGTGGCTCTCAAATACCAGCTGCAAATCTAAGAGTGGTAACAGGTGTGATAGATTTTAATTTACATGTAGGTGATGCGACTATGCTTCCTAGAATACACAAAGATTGGCCTTATGATGATCTTGATTTTGAGTCAACAGTAAGTCAGGATAATTTAAATCTTTTAGACAGGATTGGTCATCAACTAGAATTGTCAGATACCATTGGAAGCACTCAATCGATTCAGATCATTGATGGAATTAATTATGGTTTTGCTGATCTAAGAAGACCAAATGCTGGAGTTTCAATAGAAAAGTCTAACTAATAAAATCTATTGCTTTTTGTATCCTCTCTAATGACTTATCTTTTCCGAATAGCTCTAAAGTTAAACCAAGTGATGGTGAAACAGTAGAACCAACAAGCGCTATTCTCATTGGTTGATTTACTTTGGGAATGGGAAGATTAAAATAATCTCTAACTTTGATTAATGCCATATCCAATTCTGTTTCATTCCATTCAGAAACTTTTGAAAGCACTTCTGAGGCGAATGTAAGTGTTTCAAGAGATTCATTTAGAAACTTCTTAACACCCTTTTCATCATAGCCATCTAATTCAAAAAAGAATGGTCTTGTTGCCTGAGCTATATCTTTAAGATTAGTCTTTGCAGTTCTCATTGCAAGAAGAATCTTTTTATAATTTGGAGAGTTTTCATTAATATCTTCGACTTCCATAAAGGGTTTGATTGCTTCAAAAAAATCATTTTCACTCAATTTTGATAGCTGCTGGGAGCTAACCCAGTTAAATCTTTTTAGATCAAATACAGCTGCAGCTTTTTGAACATTTTCTAGCTTGAATGATTCAATTAATTCATTAATTGAAAAGATCTCATTTTCAGTTGACCAGCCAAGTAATGCTAGGGCATTTATAATTGTTTCTTTGGTAAATCCCATTTCTTTGTAAGCATTTAGGCTTGTTGCTGCATGCCTTTTGGAAAGTCTTTTTTTATCCTCACCCAGAACCAAAGGCAAATGTGCATACTCAAGGTCTGGATAGCCAAGCGCTTTCTGGATATGAATTTGTCTTGGTGTATTGCTTATATGATCTTCTCCTCTAATAACTGTAGTTACGCCTTGATCGAAGTCATCTATAACATTACAGAAATGGTATGTAGGAGTTCCATCACTTCTCATTAAAATAAGGTCATCCAATTCGCTGTTGCGGAAAGTTATTTCGCCGCGTATCAAATCTTTCACAATGGTTTCTCCTTCAAGTGGAGTTGCTAATCTAAGAACTGTATTGTCTGATTTCTCCAGGCCAAGATCTCTGCTTCGACCATCATACATAGGTTTTGCTCCAGCTGCTGTCTGCTGTTTGCGCATTTCTTCTAAATCTTCTGGTGAGCAATCACACCAATACGCATTTCCAGAATTAATAAGCTTTTCAGCAGCCTTTTGATAAATATCTGATCTCTCTGATTGTCTTATTGGTTCCTTATCAGGAGATATCCCAAGCCACTCTAATCCAGAAATTATATCTTCTTCATACTCCTTTTTTGATCTTTCTCTGTCAGTATCCTCAACTCTTATTAAGAACAAGCCACCAGATTGTCTAGAAAAAACATAATTAAATAAAGCAGTCCTTACTCCTCCTATATGAAGATTGCCTGTAGGGCTTGGGGCAAATCTAGTTACCTTCATTTAAGAATTCCATAATGTTTTTTTACCAATCTTTTCTTCAATTTCTTCAAGCCTTTTGGAATGCAAAAGTTGATCCTCTTCAGAAGTAATAATCTTAGTAATTTCAAAATCATTTGAAAGATTTCTTGTTTGCTTTTTATTATCCTTCTGAAGATCAGCATCAAAATCATTTGCGAAATTAATTTTGCTTTGACCGCCTGTAAGGTTTGAATAAACATCAGCTAATATATTGGCATCGAGTAAGGCTCCGTGATAAGTCCTATCATAGCCATTAATATCAAAACGTTTTGATAGCGCATCGAGGGAATTCCTCTGTCCTGGAAACTTATTTCTAGCAATTGCGAGTGTATCTTTAACTTCACAAATCTCAGATATTGTTGGATAAGTTGATGATGCTATTTTAAATTCAGCATCTAAAAAACCAACATCAAAGTCTGCATTATGAATTACCAGTGTTGAGCCATCGATAAACTCTAAAAGATCTTCTGCAATCTCAGAAAAAAGAGGTTTATCTTGAACGTCTTCATTAGATATACCATGAACTTCTTGAGCTTCTTTATCAATTTCTCTTTGTGGGTTGACATAAACATGAAATGTTTCGGTAGTTTTTTTCCTACCATTCATTACTACTCCGCCTATCTCAATTATTCTATGTCCTTTTTCTACCTCCAAACCAGTAGTTTCTGTATCGAGTACTATATGTCTTTTTTCCATTTTAAAGTTCGTCTATGCCTCTATTTGCAAGCATGTCTGCAGTTTCATTGCCTGGATCACCTGAATGACCCTTGACCCAGTTCCATTTTATATTATGTTTATCTCTAAGTTCATCTAATTCTTTCCAAAGATCAATATTTTTTACTGGTTTCTTGTTTGCGCCTCTCCAGCCTCTTTTTTTCCAGTTATGTATCCACTCTTCAATGCCCTGAAGAACATATTTTGAATCTGTGTAAAGGATGATTTCGCAAGGTTCTTTTATTTCTTTAAGAGCCATAATCGCTGCTGTTAGCTCCATCTTATTATTAGTAGTAGAAACATCTCCTCCATAAAGCTGCTTACTTAATTCGCCATATTCAATAAGTACTCCCCAACCACCAGGTCCTGGATTGCCTCTGCAGGCTCCATCAGTGTAAATAATTACAGTTTTCATCTCGTTAGTTGTAAAATTTGCATGTGATTAATATTAAACCATTAAAGGCATACACTGATAATTATATTTGGTTGCTTGAAAGTAATGAAGAGGTTTCTGTTGTTGATCCAGGCGATGCAAAACCGGTTCTGGATTATTTAAATAAAACCAACAAAAATTTAAAGGATATTCTTATAACTCATCACCATTTTGATCATACAGCTGGAGTTCCTGAATTAGAAAATATGATTTCTGGATCTATTTATGGACCTCAAAATAGTTATAAGCTGATTCAAGAAGAAGTTACCCAAGGACATACCCTTTCAAGTTTGGGTATAAAATTTGAAGTCATTGAGGTTCCTGGACATACTCTTGATCACATAGCTTTTTATAATGAAGAAAATAATATTCTCTTTTGCGGAGATACCTTATTTGCAGGAGGATGTGGAAGAGTTTTTGAAGGCACATTTGATCAAATGTTTGAATCTCTTAATAAATTAAAGCAATTACCAGATAGCACACAAATATATTGTGGACATGAGTATACAAAGAATAACTTATTATTCTCAATTAAAGTCGAGCCAGAAAATAATGATCTGATAATGAGAAATAGTGGAATTGACAATCTTGTTATGACAAATGGTTCCTCACTTCCCTCTTCCATTGAGCTTGAAAAAAAAACGAATCCTTTTTTAAGATGTGATTTGTTAGGTGATAATATTCAACTCATGGAAAAATTTGGATTGGATACACCGTCTGAAAATGAAATCTTCAAACACATTCGAGAATGGAAAGACTCAACATAAAATATCTGATTCTCATTCTACTGCTACCTGGCTGTCAGATTGTAGAGGTTTCCAATAATGAATCTATCGAATTGATCCCTGATCTCTCTGTACCAACAAATGAAGAGATTGTTGAGGCCAATCAAATAATTGAAGTTGCAAATATTGACCCGCCTACTCCAGAAATTATTAGTATTTGGGAGGTTTTAAAAAATGAAGCTACAGTTAAAGATTATGAGATTGATGATTTAACGCTTTATTACATGAATCAACATCTTAAAAATGTAGACCTTTTCGAAAATTATCTGAGAAACTCTTATTATTTTTTATATTATGTAATAGAGGAACTCAAAAGAAATAACTTGCCAATTGAGCTTGCTTTTTTGCCATTTATTGAAAGTAGCTATGATCCATTCTCTATATCTTCATCTGGAGCAGTTGGATTATGGCAAATAATGCCGAAAACAGCAGAGTTACTTGGATTGAGAGAAAATTGGTGGATTGAAGAGAGGCATGATCCCTATAAATCAACAGATGCTGCTATTAGATACATTGACTACCTGTATAAAAGATTTAATAAAGATATTTATCTTTCTCTAGTTGCCTATAATGCTGGGCCAACTTTTACTTCAAAGGCTATTCAAAGAAATACTAGAAGGACTTCCACTCTTTCTTATAAGGATTTACCGCTATCAGCTCAAACCAGAAACTATATTCCGAAGTTTTTAGCATTAATTGAGCTTATAAATAATAATGAAAAATATAATATTGATCTTCCAGAGATTCCCTATTCAAAGGTTGTAGATAAAATTTCTTTTGAAGAACAAATAGAGATCTTGAATTTTAGTGATTTTCTTAATCTAAAACCTGAACTCCTTTACAAGCTAAATGCAGGTTACACAAAATGGGCAACTGACCCAAATATGGTAAGCACCTTTTATATCCCAATTGAAAATAAGATTAAATATGAAAAAAATGGGCAAGAATATATTCAATCTCAAAAAATAAACTGGATTTCGCATGACGTTTCTAGAGGTGAGAGTTTGTGGGTATTAGCAAAAAAATATAGAACAAGGATCGATATTATTAGGCAAGTGAATCAGCTTGAGTCAGATACATTGTCAATCAATCAAGTATTGCTAATTCCAGTTGGGCAAGCATCATCAAATATTCTTATTCCTTTTGAAGCTCATGTTGTTAGCGAAGGTGATACTCTCTGGAGTTTAGCGAGAAAGTTTGGTGTCTCCGAAAAAAAGATAGTAGATATAAATAACCTTGCTGATGGCTCGGTATTAAAAATTGGACAAGTCCTAAATATAGGCAATAAGAATATCTATAGAAATATAGAGTCAAAGAAAAGAACAATTCTCTATTCAGTAAAACAAGGAGATAACTTGTCAAAGATTTCTAAGCTTTTTAATGTATCTATTAAAACAATCAAGCAAGATAATGACAATCTAGATGTTTTAAGGCCAGGCCAAATCTTAAAAATTACAATAAAAGCTTTCTAGTTATCTGAGGTCTTTGGATCAAGAGCATCTCTCAGACCATCTCCAAAGAAATTTAAAGCAAAAAGAGTTATTGTGAAAGTTAAGCCAGGATATATCAGCAACCAATAATACTCTTCCATTGACTCAACGCCATATCTTATTAGGGTTCCCCAACTACTCATTGGTGGTTGGATACCCAAGCCGAGAAAACTTAAAAAAGCTTCTAACAACATTACTTGCGGTATTGTCAGTGTTGCATAGATGGCTATTGGTCCAAGAATATTTGGAAGTATATGCCTCCTGAACATAGAAAAGTTACTGACTCCCATAACTTGAGCAGCCTGGACAAACTCCTGATTTTTTAATCCAATTACTTGAGCTCTTACAATCCTTGCCATTGTCAGCCACTCAACAGCTCCGATTGCTGCAAATAGGAGCCATATATTTCTTCCAAAGATAACCATTAAAAGGATAATAAAAATAATAAATGGGAGTCCATATAAAACATCAACTATTCTCATCATTATTGAGTCAACTCTTCCACCAAAATAACCTGCAACAATTCCCCAGCTTACTCCAATAACTAAAGCTACTCCTGTTGCAACAAAACCGACTAATAATGAGATTCTAGCTCCATATAAAAGCCTGCTTAACAAATCTCTTCCAAGTACATCAGTACCCAATAAATGCTCTGCAGAGGGCGGAGAGGCTCCGAGGTCTAAATTTTGATACGAATAAGAATATGGAGCAATCCAGGGAGCAAATATAGCAAGTATAATAAGTACAACTACAGTGATGCCCCCAATCATGGCTGCCCTATTTTGGATAAGTCTCCTTAATGCATCTTGCCAAAGAGAGGAATTGTTCATAAATTTTCCCTAGCTCTTGGATTTAATAAAAGCACAGCTAAGTCTGATAATAAGTTAAAGAAGATTATCATCGCTGAGAAGAAAATTGTTGTTCCAAGAATCATTGTATAGTCTCGATTGAAAGCAGCTTCAACATAAAATCTTCCTAATCCAGGTATTTGGAATATTGTTTCTACAACAAATGAGCCACCAAGTAATCCTGCAATTGCGGGACCCATGAATGAGACAACCGGCAACAATCCTCCCTGCATGGCATGCCTCGTTACAATACTTAGTTCACTGAGGCCCTTTGCTCTGGCAGTCCTAATGAAATCTTGACCTAGAACCTCCAGCATACCTCCTCGACTCAACCTTGCAATATATGCAGCATATGCAAAGCCTAAAGTTATTGAGGGTAAGAGCTTATCTCCTGATAAAGTGTCCCAACCAGAAACTGGTAATAATTCAAGATTTATACCAAAAACTAAAACTAGTATTGGGCCCATTAAAAATGTGGGAACACATATTCCTAGCATCGCAATTGCCATTGGGAAGTAATCTAAAAAAGTATTTCTTTTTAAAGCAGCCAGAACACCAGAAAATATTCCAAGCGCAACTGCAATCATTAAAGCATAGAATGCCAGCTCAAAGGTTATAGGAAGTCCTGTATATATCATTTCAGATACAGATCTTCCTGGATACCTAAAGGATGGTCCAAAATCGCCAACAATAACTCCTGACATATAATCAAAGTATTGCTGATAAAGAGGTGCATCGAGGTTATAAGCTGCATTTAAGTTCTTCATTACTTGAGGTGAAACAACTTTGTCTGCATCGAATGGTCCGCCTGGAGCCAGTCTAATAAAAAAGAATGTTAGGCTAGCAACTACAATTAGAACAGGAATTGCTATTAATACCCTCCTTATTAAAACATTAAGCATTAATTCTTTAGTCTCGCTCTAGATAAAGTGTTTTCGGGTGGTGATGATCTAAATAATTTGGAGAATATCCTTTTACATCAGGCGAAAGTTGATATGAACGAACATAAGTATAAATAGGAATTATTGGTAATTCATCAATAAGTATTTTCTCTGCCTCACCTAAAAGCCTATATCTCTCTTCTTGGTCTGCAGTTGCATTAGCTTTTCCAACTAACTCGTCAAATTCTTGATTGCTCCATCCAGTTCTATTATTTCCTCTCCCGGTTCTCATAATATCTAAAAAGGTATTTGGGTCTTCATAGTCACCAATCCATCCAGCTCTTGAAATTTGATAATCCATTGAGTTTTGTCTACTTAAATAAACTTTCCAATCCATATTCTCTAGCTCTACACTAATTCCCAAGTTTTGTTGCCACATTTGTTGGATTGTTAACGCTATTTTTCTATGATCCTCAGATGTATTGTAGAGAATCTGAAGAACTGGGAAGTCTTCTGTTTTTTCATAACCAGCCTCTGCAAGAAGCTGACGAGCAAGCTCAGGATCATATGGAATTTCAGTGTTTGGGTTATATCCAGCTGCTCCTGGAGGCGTGAATGAGTATGCAGGAATTTGTCCGCATTGGGTGACTTTTTCCGTGAGTTTTTCTCTGTCAATTGCATAAGTTAAAGCTTTTCTTACTTTAGCATTGTCAAGCGGCTTAACATTCACATTAGCGCGATAGTAATAAGTTCCCATATAAGGATCAATTCTGAGGTTAGGGTTACCTTCCTCTCTCCAAACACCGCACTTCTGAGAAGGAACAGTTGATGTTAAATGAAGTTGTCCGGCTCTAAACATTCTTTCTTCAGTATTAATATCTGAAACGGGATAAAAATGCATTTGGTTAAGCTTTACCTTATCAGCATCCCAATATAAAGGATTCTTTTCAACTATGATTTTCTTATTAAGCTCCCATGACTTTAGATTCATTGGTCCATTGCAAACAAAATTACCAGGTCTAGTCCACAAACCTTGTCTGTCATCAATTTCACCAAACTTTAAGACCGTCTCTTTGTGAACTGGCCATGTTGAATAGTGACTAAGAAGTCCAAGAAAAAATGGAGTTGGATTATTTAATTTTACCTCTAGAGTTTTATCATCTATTGCTTTGACTCCAACTTTAGTAAAATCTGTTATGACACCTGTGTTGAAGTCCTCAGCACCTTCCACGTAGTAAAGCATATCTGGATATTGCGAACCCAAGCTTGGAGTAAGGACTCTCATCCATGACCAGACAATGTCATCTGCAACAAAGTCGTCACCATTGGACCATTTTGCATCCTTTCTGATGTTGAAAATATAAATTTTACCATCCTCACTTATTTCCCAACTTTCTGCCATTCCTGGAAGATTTTCACCACCCTTAGGATTTGAGGTAGTTAGTCCTTCACACATAGTTATAAGAAGATGGTGTTCAGGCACTCCGGTTACGATATGTGGATCAAGGCCTTGAGGCTCAGATCCATTGCCAATGTGCATCACTTGATCAATTAAGCCTTGATCAACTGGAGAAACTGATGAGCCACAACCATATAAAATGGCAACCAAAAATATAGACGTTATTTTTTTCATATTTATTTAAATGTTTAAGTTTTTAATATTATCTCTTATTTCTTTATTTATCTCTTTTTCAAGAATTAAATTAAGTTTTACAAGCGATGTACTTGAAGAAAATTCCTCATAATCAGACATGATTGCATTAATAAAATCCTCAGTCGGTTCATTTATTTTTTTTACTTTAAATATGTATATGTCTGAGTTATAAGTTTTCTTGGTATTTACAGAGTTAACTTTAGAAGAAAAAATATTATTAACAACATCTGGTGGGAAAAGTTTTGACCCTCTTTTTACAGAAATGAAGCTATCTTTAAGAACACTACTATTTTCTAGAACATATGATTCATCATCCATTGCCAGTATAAGACTTCTTTCTAGATCCATTATTTCAAGATTTGCTTGATCCTCTCTTAAACGATCAAATACTTCATCAGTAACATTGTCAAAAGGTAGCACCGAGGGCTCAATAACCTCAGATACTGATGCAATTATTATTTCACTATCAAGCTCTAGAATCTCTGCGAAGTCACTAGAAAAATCAATGCCATATAGAAAATCTTTGACACCCACGCTCTCATATATACTAAAGTCATTATAACTAGTTGGATTTGTGACCATGGCCTCTTGGTTAACTGCATTTGCTATTGCTTCAACAGGGAGACCATTTAACAAAAGGTCCTCCATTTCATCTCTTAGGTCCAGCATTAAAGCATATGATTCAGCCTCAATAAGCTCATCAATAAATTGCTCTTCCATTATCTCTTTTGTCTTTGGAGATTCTTTATTTTCTTCAGTAAACTTAATGATATGAAATGATTCATCAAGCTCAATTATCTCTGAAGTATCATTAACAACCATTGAGTCTAAAGCTTCCTCAAATTGACGAGGAAAACTATCTCCGCTTGAGAACCCTAAATCGCCATCAAGTTCGGCAGACGTTAAGTCTTCGCTAAACTCTGATGCAGCTTCTTCAAAAGTTAAATCAATTCCTAGCCTACTTTGAATTCCTATAAGAGTATCAAATGCATCTTCTCTAGAATCGTAATTTAAGACATTTATCATAATATGAGAGACTCTTCTTTCAGCAGTGGCATTTATTCTATTAAGATAATCTTGATATTCAGATTCAATAAAACCATCAGGGATCTCAATTGATTCTTTAAACTGATCTTGATTTATAGATAATATATTGAAAGATCTCTTTTCATCATCCATAAATAGCAATCTGTTTTCTTCATAATAGTTGACCGCACTCTCTAAAGTTGGATTTATATCTCGCATTAGCGAATCAAAATCTATTTTAAAGAAATCTATATCTCTCTCCTGTTCAATGAGCTTTATTTGCTTTTTTAATTCAGCATCAATTTGGAAACTTGAATCTGATACTGCTGATAAAAAGTCATTCACAAGCGCAGTATTTTGAACATTTTCAATATACTCATTTGGCAGAATGCCATTAGCTCTAATAGTTGCTTCAAAGATATTTTGGTCGAATCTTCCATCTGTTTGGAAGGATGGCTCAGACATTATAAGTCTTTTAGCTTCTTCTTCAGAGTTAACTAGTTCCATCTGTTGTGCCTGATAGAGAAGAGCCTTTTGACCAATAATCTCATTTCTTACAAGACTATTTAATAGTCCATCCTCTAATCCATCAACACTAAATTCTTCACCATATATTTGCTGCAATCTTGAGGTAACTGTATTGATAGCAATACTTACGTCAAGAGCTGAAACCGTAAGTCCATTAACCTTGCCATAGTTAGTAAAAACGGTGCCAAATGAGCTTGAGCCAAAAAAAACAAATGGGATTGCAAGAAGAATGCCAATGATAGCGAGCCTTCTTCCTGATAAAAATGATCTTAGTGCGTCCATAATCGAGGTTATTATAATAAAAAAAAGGGTGCATAATAAGCACCCTTATTAATTTTTAAAGACTTATTAGCCGTGCTTGACTTTGTCCTTAAGAGCTTTACCAGC
>Ga0207985_1000086_pt1 | contig 22871 bp, 13 predicted proteins | sample ETNtaG_3_FD_185761 | JGI IMG/M metagenome (GOLD analysis project Ga0207985, IMG submission 185761) | Marine microbial and viral communities from oxygen minimum zone, Eastern Pacific Ocean - ETNP201302SV84 (SPAdes) (version 2) | ecosystem: Environmental > Aquatic > Marine > Unclassified ...
CAGTCACTGGTAAAGCATCAGTTATGGTTGCACCTTTAATTTGTGAACCAACTACAACGACTTCTTCTACTTCTTCAGTATCAGAATCTTGAGCACTAATATACAGCGTTAAAAACGGTATAAGTAGTGTTAAAATTAATCTTAGTTTCATTGGACCCCCTAGAAAACTATTTATCCTCAAATTTAATAACATTCTACAAGAAATAAAGTAAAATTTACAAGTTTATTACGGGGTTATAGTCATTAAATTAGAGAGATTTAGTGATTAAAATAAACCTTTAAATCTTAAAGGGGCTATGGCGTAATTGGGAACGCACCTGACTGGCAGTCAGGAGTTAGCAGTTCGATTCTGCTTAGCTCCACATTATCACTAGCTTTAAGAGAATTCTGTAATAAAAATTAAAACAATTGTTCGCGTTTTTTTGTTTTGGTAAATCAAACTAAAATTTACATCAATCTATAGAAGCAAAATATATTTGTATCTCTTATTTTATGATGGTATAAATGTAAGTATATATATACAAACATAGGGGGATATATATGATTTTCAAATGTATAAAGGACCTAAAGGTTCTGAATATTTTTCTTTTACTAGCTCCAGTATTTTTGTTTTCCAGCTTAGCTTTTGGACAAGCTGATGATGAAGATGAAAATATTGAAGAAGTTGTAGTTACTGGTTATAAAGCCAGTTTAAAGACAGCGACAGATGTTAAAAAGAACTCTGATCGTATTGTCGATTCGATAGTTGCATTGGATGTAGGTAAACTTCCAGACTCAAATGTCGCAGAAGCACTTCAACGTGTTACCGGTATTCAGATCGATAGAGATCGAGGTGAGGGTTCTCGTGTAGCAATTAGAGGTCTCAGTGCTGATTTAAATCGTGCTGAAATTAATGGAATGGCATTTGCTGGTACTGGAACAAGTAGGGAAGCTGACTTTAGAAATATCCCTTCAGACTTCATTTCGCGTATTGATGTAATTAAATCGCCTACAGCAAGCATGACTGACGGTGCTGTGGGTGGCTGGATTAACATTGTTACTCGACGTCCTTTTGACGAAGAGGGAATGCAATTTTTAGGTTCATTAAAAATGAGAGGTGGCCCAGGAATAGATACAACTGTTTCTGATGAATACTCTCCTGAAACTAGCTTCTTTGTTAGCAATACTTTTAATGAACAGTTTGGTGCATCATTCACTTATCATGGAGTACAGCATGACTCCAGAGCAGACATTCTAGAGGACTTGTTTTGGTCTTACTATGATGTAGATGGCGACGGAAACAGTGAATATTTCCCACACTTACCAAGATATTTCCAAAGTATAGTTACTGAAGAACGTAGCGCTTACATTGGAGCTGCTCAATTTAGACCAAACGATGACTTAGAGTTAATTTTGGATCTAACACACAGTGAAAGAGATAACCAAGTACATAATTTTGTAAATAATTTTATTAACTGGGTTGCACCAGCAACAAACATTGTTGAAAGAGATGACACAATTGTTGGATATGATGTGTCTAATGCTTGGTTTCAAACACTTTCCTCTGAGTTTGATGAGCTCAGAGAAACTGATACAGTTTCACTTACTACAAAATGGAATTATTCTGATGATGTAAATGTCAGCGGACTGTTTGGTTCATCTGCAGGAACATACGATAATCCACTATTTAATGCAGTTCCTATGGCTCCTGCAACAGGACCTGTAAGCTTCAGTCAACATGGAAGTGATAACATTTGGCAGTCTGACTTTGACTATAGTATAGCTTCAAATGCTGCCAACTTACCTTGGTTTTTAATGACCCACTCTCAACAACTTATTGAACAGGATGAGAGCTTAGCTCAAATCGATATTGAGTACTTGGTTGATATGGGAGCAATAAACTCATTTGAGTTTGGAGTACAATCTCGAGGCACATCCTTTGATAGTGTTGGAGTAGAATTGCCAAGGAACTTCTTTGGCCTTGATGCTGCAAGAGCTCATGTTGGGAATGATGCTGTTTATGATGCTTTTCTAGCAAATGTAATGGTTCTTATTCCTGGTTCTTTCGGCGACATATATAGTTCAAACCCTCCAGGAGTTCCAAGTACATTTTATGTTCCAGATACTGATTTGGTAAATAGCGTATTTTATACAGCCGCTGAATTAGAGGCTCTTAGAAACTACGATGAATCAATACTTACTTATGGAAAGGTGTGGAATATCGAAGAATCCATTACAGCTGCTTATATTCAAACAAACTTTGAATCAGTTTGGGAGGGCATGCCTCTATCAGGTAATTTTGGAATCAGATGGGTAACTACTGAAACAGATACCAATGGTTATGGTAATGCTGATAAAAATGACCCAGTGTCATTTGATGGTAAATATTCAGATGTCTTACCAGCTTTAAATTTAAGGTTGGATATAAGTGATACTTTGACAGCTAGACTTGCTTGGTCAAGTGTAATTTCAAGACCGACAATTACTGATCTTGTTCCTAGACTAACCTATAATTCAGTTCAATTAGAGGCTTCTGGTGGTAACCCAGAGTTAGATCCATTTAGAGCAGATCAAGTTGATGTTATTCTTGAATACTACCCATCAGATGACACAGCTTTTGCTGCTGGACTTTTCTTTAAAGAAGTTGAATCTTTTGTAGAAAATCAAATTGTTGCAAGAGATCTATTTGGTGACGGTCAAATTTACAGATTCTCAACTCCTGTAAATGGAAAAGGAGCTGAAATAAAAGGCCTTGAAGTATCTGCAAGTCATAACTTTGCAGCATTCGATGGGCTTGGTGTGCTTGCTAACTATACTTACGTAGACAGTACTTCAATGTCTACTAGTCAGATTACTGGAGAAAATTTACCTTTCCCTGGTTTATCTGAAGTTAGTTATAACTTAGCTGTTTTTTATGAAAAAGATGGTATCAGCTCAAGGGTAGCATACAACTATCGCGACGAACACTTGTTGACAAGTACTGGTTCTGGAGTGTTTCCAGCAGTAAGTCCAGTTTTCATTGATGAGTATGCATCTTTAGATGCTAGCACTAGCTACTCATTTAATGTACAGGATATCCCTGTATCAGTTTTTGTTTCAGGTATAAACCTTACAGATTCGTATTCTCGTCATATTGGTCAAGGCGGATTTAATAGAAACGTTGCATCCATTGCATGGGGACCTATGTACGAATTTGGCGTGAGGGTTTCATTTTAAAAAACTTATAAACCCATAAGTTTGTTTTTTGAAGGTGCCCGCTTTTTAAAGCGGGCTTCTTCATAAGTAAGCAAGACTAAAGACTTCGAAATAAAAAAGATCAAAAGACATGCAAGATTCAAATTCTTCTGATTTCTCACCAATTACACCAGATAAATTACAACCAGGTAAAAAATTTGCAGCTAACTATGCTGGCGAACACGTGGCTGGAACAGAGTTTGTTATTGGCGCTCTGTTTGTTTCTTGGGGAGTGTCTACTTTTGATATTTTAATTGGCTTATTGCTAGGAAATTTTTTAGCAGTATTGACATGGGCTCTTGTTACAGCGCCAATAGCGACTGATACACGCCTAACTCTCTATGCATACCTTGAGAAAATTGCTGGTCGTGGAACTATAAAATTATATAGCATTGTAAATTGCATTTTATTTTCAATTTTAGCTGGCGCGATGATAACAGTTTCTGCATCTGCGATTCGGATTCCATTTGGTATACCCGCACAAGTCGAATGGTACCCTACAAGTAGTGCCTTTGTTCTTGTTGCACTAGCAGTTGGAGCTATAGTTGTCTATGTTGCTGTTAAAGGATTTAGAGGAGTGGCAAGATTCGCTGAGATCTGTGCCCCTTGGATGATTTTGATGTTTGTAGTTGGGGCAATAGCTACTTTACCAGTTCTTATATCTGCAACTCAGGGAGTGGAAAAAATTGTTTCATTTTCAGATTTTTTGATTGTGTCTAATGAACATATATATGTATCAAGAGAATCTGAATACGGTTTTTGGCACGTTGCTGCTTTTGCATGGATTTGTAATCTAAGCATGCATGGTGCAATGGGAGACATGACTTTGTTGAGGTATGCCCGTAAATCTAGCTATGGATACTTCTCAGCTCTTGGGATGTTTATTGGACATTACATTGCATGGGTTTGTGCAGGCATAATGGGTGCTGGTGCTGCCATACTTCTTGGAACAAGCATCTCACAACTTGATGCTGGTGGGGTGGCATTTCAATCTCTAGGTTTTGCAGGGATTATTGCAGTAGTTATAGCTGGGTGGACTACTTCTAATCCAACTATATATAGAGCTGGTCTTGCATTTCAGTCACTATTTCCAAAGTTAAGTAGAGAAAAAGCCACAACTATAGTGGGTGTGATCACAACTATCATTGCTTGCTTTCCATTTGTATTTACAAAATTGATAGATTTTGTAGGATTTATGGGAATTTTATTAGCACCAATCGGAGCTGTAATTGTGGCCGAACATTGGCTTTTCTCTAATTTGGGTCTAACTCGTTATTGGTCAAAATATAAAGGCAACTCTACAAATTATGCGGCATTATTTACATGGATTGCGTCTATGATTCTTGCTTTATATTTAGAGGGAGCAGGTATCATTCATTTATTCTTTTTATTAATACCAATATGGATTTTCGCAACATTTTTGTACATATTTTTGGCGAGTAAACTTGGAGCTAAAGAAAAATATGAGGAGGCATTAAAGTTCGAAAAAATCGAGCTCAATCGCAAACATGAAGAGTCAAAATATTTAAAAGAAAATGATGTTTCTAATTTTACACAGGATCAATCTAAGCCAGCAAATTTATCGTCACGAGTTTGTGAAATTGTCTCATATTTGGCTTTAGGTATTTGTGCTTTACTAGCTTTTTTTGCATACAACGGCGGAGATATTGGTCAATTTAAATCAATGTTATTTATGGTTACGATTATTTATTTTATTTCTGCAGTAATTTGGGCAAGAATAAATAGAACTACATCATAATGAGAGGTAAGAAAATGAAAAGATTCTTAATAAACTGCTATAGGAAAGCCCGAATGGTCAATTGGCAAATTTTAATTTTGACCCTTTCAATTACAGCATGCCAACCTAATATTCAAAAATTAGAATCAAATGAATCCATTGTTGAAAGTGACACTCTTTCTGAAAATTTTCTTATTCCTCCTAACAGCACAAGACCTGGCGTGTATTGGTATTTTATGGACGGAAACCAAAATCGTGATGAAATGACTGCTGATCTTGAGGCTATGGCTCGCGCGGGCATAGGAAAAGTTGTATTTCTTGAGGTAAATATTGGTGTGCCAAGAGGTCCTGTAAATTTCATGAGTGAAGAATGGCAAGATAATTTTGTTCATGCTGTGAAAACAACAAAACGTCTAGGAATAGAACTTATTTTAGGTACAGGGCCTGGCTGGGCTGGAAGTGGAGGCCCATGGGTGAAACCTGAAGATTCAATGCAACATTTAGTTGCTGGTGTAACAGAAATTTCTGGTCCAAAAAGTTTTAAAAGTAAAATTGCTGTACCAAAGCCTCCTAAACCAAATTATTTTGCAGGTATGAGTGAACAATGGATAAAGGTTCGTGAAGATTGGTATGAAGATGTTTCTGTTCTTGCTTTTCCCACACCATCAGATGATGTAGTCATTGATGAACTTGATCTGAAAACATTAAAAGAGACACAGCCTTATTCAATTTGGAAACATATTCCTCGATATGTACGTTCAGATGCAACATACAAGGAACTCAAAGAAGAAAGTGTTATTAATCAAGATATGATTATTGATTTATCTAATCTGATGTCAGCAGATGGAACATTAGAATGGGAAGTGCCAGAAGGAAATTGGACAATTATGCGTTTTGTTTCACGCACCACAGGCCAAACTACAAGACCTGCTCCTACACCAGGACATGGTTTTGAAACTGATAAATTTAATCCTGAATCTTATGAGAAACATTGGAATAACTTTCAACAAAAGCTATTAGATCGTATAGGGCCAAGAGAGTTAAGTAGTAGTTGGACTCGTATTCATTTAGATAGTTGGGAAATGAGTTCTCAAAATTGGTCGAAATCATTTCAAGAAGAATTCATTAATCGCCGAGGTTATGATCCAAAACCTTTTTACCCAGCTTATGCAGGTATGGTAGTAGATAGTTTAGAGAAAACAGAGAGGTTCTTATGGGATTTACGTAAAACTGCACAGGAGCTAGTCATTGAAAATTATGTTGAGGTAATCAAAGCAAAGGCACATGAGCATGATATGGCGTACTCAAACCAACCTTACGATATGAATCCAGCAGGAAATCTTGATCTTGGTTCAGTTGCTGATATTCCAAGTTGTGAATTTTGGGATTACCGAAATAGTGATTTGGTTGATAGTCTTTATAGTTGTATTGAAGCAACAAGTATCGCTCATACAATGGGCAAGTCAGAGGTTCCAGTTGAAGCCTTCACTTCTGTAATACCAAATCGTTTTCACGCATATCCCGGACAAATGAAAAATCAAACTGACTGGGCACTCGCATTTGGAGTAACTAATTTTATTTTTCATACATTCCAACATCAGCCTCTAGGGAATGAGGCATTGCCTGGAATGTCTATGGGACCTCATGGATCAAATTGGCATCGTCACCAAAATTGGTGGGACATGCTTCCTGCATATCACGATTACATTAGTCGTTCATCATACCTTTTGCAGCAAGGAGTTACTGTTTCAGATATCTTATATTTAACACCAGAGGGCGTACCACATATCTTCTGGCCACCCGCAGATGCATTATTGGGAACCGGACTATTGAAGGATAAACGTGGCTATGGATTTGACGCTGTATCACCACGTATTTTAATCAACCGAGCCTCTATTAAAGATGGTCAAATTGCTTTCAAGAATGCATCGAGCTACAAAGTAATGATTTTACCTAAATTGGATACTATGACACCTGAGACCCTTGAGGCAATCATTAGTTTTGTTGAAGAAGGTGCAACCATAATTGGAAATCCACCAATTAAATCACCTAGTCTTGTTAATTATCCCGATAGTGATGCAAAGGTGGTAGAGCTTGCAACAGAGTTATGGGGCAGTCTAGATCTGCCTGTATCTTTAACGGCGCGAAAAGTAGGAAAAGGTACAGTTTATTGGGGACAAGATATTTACCTCAAGACAGATGATGAAGAGGAGTTTTATCCTTCATATGTTAAAACAGCTAATCTTTTAAAAGAGATAGGACTTGATGAAGATTTTTCAGTTGGAGGAGCACCCATTAGATTTACTCATCGAAAAACAAATGACCGAGATATTTATTTTGTCGCAAATACTTCCGACAGCATAATAAGTGTTGATGCAGATTTTCGTGTATCTGGCATGACACCAGAATTATGGCATTCTGAAACAGGTGAAAGAAGAAGTCTACCAAACTTTATTGATAGAGGGGACAAAACAACTATACCATTGCAATTTGAAGCGCATGAAAGCTATTTTGTTGTTTTTGGAAAAGATGATAAAGGGTTTCCATCTAACGGTAAAAATTTCCAAACTTTTAATGATGTAAAACTTATTGATGGAGAGTGGTCTGTTTCATTTGATCCAAAACGTGGTGGCCCGGAAAATATTATTTTTGAGAGCTTGGTTGATTGGAAGGATCATACAGAGCCTGGCGTAAAACACTACTCAGGCAAAGCAACATATACCAAAACATTCGATGTACAAGCAGAAATAAAACCAAAAGATAATTACTTTATAGAGCTTGGCCCAACATATGAAATGGCAAGAGTTACCCTTAACGGTGAAGACTTAGGTACTGTTTGGACATCGCCATGGAGGGTGCCTACTAAAACTGCTCTTAAATCTAAAGCTAATATTCTTAAAGTCGAAGTCGCCAATTCTTGGGAAAATCGTTTAATTGGTGATACTTTAGCTGAGGATAAAGATGTCCGCACATTGAAATGGTCTTCAGGTCTTCTAGAAGGTAAAGAATATAAGGCAGGTCGTTACACTTTTACTACATACCTAAAGGCGGCATCTGACTTTGGTGATATTAAACTGGAGCCACCAAAACTCCAGTCATCTGGACTTATTGGGCCTGTAAAGATCGTTAAAGTAGATGAAAATAATCAATGATGAGATGCTTCTTATTTTTCATTTTTTTATTACTTCTATCTTCATGTGAGAGCCCTGAAAGCAAGAAGTCAAATCTTACATTTGCAGAATTATATGGGGATTTATCAACAGAAAAAATTAACAACAATGTCTATGGTTTCGCAGTTGATAAGACGGATGAGTGGGAACAGGTTGGCGATAAATTAATCACAAACTTCATCAATATGTACAATTTGCACATTAATCATGAACCTGATGATGTAGAGTATCCATTTAAAGGTTGGTTTTTTGGCTGGGTAAAAGACCAGTGTAATGAGGGTTATGCAGGTTGTGATGCTATTTATGCTGCAAAATCAAAAACTTTAACTGGTCCATGGTTTGTATACAGTGGCGATAACTTAGATGGATCTGCAAAATGGACAACCGATAAGTTTATAGATCAATGGGTCCCTGTTTTAGCTGGAGGGCCAAACAACTATGATAATTGGCATAATGGAGATCCATCAGTAATACGTCATAATGACGTTTACTATATGGCTTACAGCGCAACTGGCCATAACAGAGATGGCATACCATTCGGTCAATCTGGTGATACTGATAGCGATATAAGTGTTGTGATGGGGGCAACATCGCAAGATGGCATAAACTGGATAAAATCTGAGGAGCCAATTTTAATTTACGATCCACAATGGGGACAATCTCCAATGAAAAAAGGAGATTATATGCATGAGTTTGGTTCATACCATCGTCCTTCTTTAATATTTGAAGATGGTAAATTCAAACTATGGTTTGACGCATATGTAAAAGACAATTTCCATACACTCTATGCAGAAAATAGTGAAAATTTTATGTTAAAAAATGATTGGAACATAAAGAGAGGTATGGCTAAACCAGCATTAAAAAATTTTCCAAATCCAGATGTTGCTAAGATTGAAGAACTTTACTTAGGATTTGGAGATCCAGTGCATCCTGAAGCCCCTGAAAAAGGTTGGGGGAGTAGAAAAATTACTTGGGCTGTTTCTTTAAATGGACAAGACTGGAAGCCAGTTGGTTACATGGAAACAGATGATGGATGGCAAGGCATCATGGTGCCAGAAGTTATTGTGAATGAAGAAAAAGGTAATTATGTAGTGAATCTTACTTATGGGACCATGATTAAAGGTCATTATCATCAAGACAGCATAAGATTAAAACGTTGGATTGTTAGTCAAAGTGAACTCAGTGATCTCAGGGAGTATATTTCAGTAAAGAATTAATTACTTAGACAAATAATTTGTTTAAGTAAAACCTTTTCATAGATTGTCATGCAGATTAAAATGATGACGTATTATTAATTAACTCTAAAAAGAAACAATGGATGCTTTAACACCAGCAGAGTCTTCTCCATTTTTGGGGGTTCTTCTCCATGCTGTTGGGGGTTTGGCTGCAGCAAGTTTTTATATACCATTTAAAAAGGTTGTAGGTTGGTCTTGGGAAACTTTTTGGATTATAGGTGGTTTTTTTAGTTGGATTGCTGCGCCTTGGGCACTTGCATTAATTATTGTTCCGCAAACCTTAGAAGTATTAGCACAAGCTGATTTAAGCTCTATATTTTGGACATTTCTTTTTGGAATGTTATGGGGTGTTGGTGGACTTACCTTTGGTTTAACTTTACGTTATTTGGGTATTGGATTAGGTTACTGTTTAGTATTAGGTATAAGTGCTGTCCTTGGAACGCTTGTTCCACCATTATTCAGTGGAGAATTATTTAATATAGTTAAAACAACATCTGGCCAAGTTCTGTTGCTTGGTGTTTTTATTTGCTTAAGTGGCATTGCATTGAGTGGAAAATCGGGCATTAGAAAAGAAAAAGAGCTCTCAGAGAATAAAGAAATTGTCGATAGTAGTGAATTTGGTTTCATTAAAGGTGCATTGATTGCTTTATTTTCAGGGATAATGAGTTCATTTATGGCTTATGCATTTGTAGCAGGAAAACCAATTGCAGATTTAACAGTTGAATTTGGTGGACCTTCATTATGGCAAAATTTACCTGTTTTGATTGTGGTGCTTGCCGGTGGGTTTGTAACAAATTTAATTTGGTGCGCAATATTATCTTATAGAAACAATACCTGGAAAGAATTTTTTGGCGTATCAAAATCTGAGGATGGAAGTGTATTAACACTTACTTCGTCTACGATTTTTGTAAATGTCATTTTTTGTGCGATAGCTGGAACTACATGGTATTTACAATTTTTCTTTTACGGTGCAGGAACAACATTAATGGGAGAGTATGAGTTTTCTAGTTGGAGTCTACATATGGCAAGTATAATTATCTTCAGCACTTTTTGGGGCTTAGCCCTTCGTGAGTGGAAAGGTGTAAGTAGAGAAACTCAAACCTGGAATATAGCAGGTTTGTCTGTATTAATTTTGAGCATGATTGTGATTGGTTGGGGAAATACACTTTCGACAAATGCTTTGGTAAACTGAAATTTGAAAAGAAGACTGTATTTTATTGATATATGAAAATTGGACTTTTCTCTATAGGCCTTGATACATATTGGGATCAATTCGATGGATTATTGAATAATCTAGAGGGATATCATGGCGAAATAAGCAAAAAGTTAAATGGTATGGGTGCAGATGTCGTTGATTTAGGCATGGTAGATAATACTGAAAAGGCACAATTTGCAGCTAAAGAGTTTAAACAAGCTGACGTAGAAATTATTTTTCTTTTCGTTTCAACCTATGCTTTATCATCTACCGTTTTGCCTGTTGTTCAAAAGGCAAAAGTTCCAATCGTGATACTTAATTTACAGCCCGTCGCACAATTAGATTACAAATCTTTCAATGCTCTTGGTGACAGAGGTGTAATGACAGGTAAGTGGTTAGAGCATTGTCAATCATGTTCATTACCAGAACTGGCATCAGTATTTAATAGAGCTGGAGTAGAGTATCAAATAGTTTCTGGGTACCTGCAAGAAGATTATGTTTGGCAAGAGATAAATGATTGGGTTGATGCTGCAAGGGTTGCTTTGGCTATGAGAACCAATCGTGTAGGGGTTTTAGGTAACTATTACGGCGGAATGCTTGATGTTTACAGCGACCTTACCCAACAATCTGCTGTATTTGGGAATCATTTTGAAATGCTTGAGATGTGTGAACTGTTTGAATTTCGTAAATCTGTAACAAAGCAAGAATTGGAAGATAAGATAAATGAATTTGGAAACAAATTTAATGTATCAGAGGAGTGTGATCATTCAGAAATAGAGAGAGCTGCAAAGACTTCAGTAGCTTTAGATAAGTTAATAAATGAGCATAAACTTGGTTCTCTAGCTTACTACTATGAGGGCTCTGGCGAATATGAAGATATTGTAACTTCACTTATTGCTGGAAATACTCTTCTTACAGGAAGAAATGTACCTAGTGCCGGTGAGTGTGAAATTAAAAATGTTCAAGCAATGAAAATAATGGATCTATTCGGTGCTGGAGGATCTTTTTCTGAATTTTATTTATCAGATTATGTTGATGATGTTGTATATCTTGGACATGATGGACCTGCGCATTTTGCAATTGCAGAGGGAAAAGTTTCCCTTGTCCCACTACCTGTATATCATGGCAAACCTGGAAATGGTTTATCTATTCAAATGACGGTAAAGCATGGACCGATAACTATTCTTTCAGTTGTTCAGCATCGAAATGGTAAAATTTCCCTTCAATTTGTTGAAGGAGAATCAGTAGAGGGTCCTGTTCTTGCAATAGGTAACACCAATAGCAGATACAAATTTCCAATGGGAGCAAGAGATTTTATGAATGAATGGTCTATAGGTGGTCCTTCACATCACTGTGCTATTGGAGTTGGCCACATAGGCGATAAACTAGAAAAGCTTTCTAAAATATTAGGAATTGAATCCCACTGGCTGAAATAATTTAAATATCCTCAGATGCAAAATAAAACAGAATTAGCTAAAGAAGTGATACGTAAGTCTTTTGTAATGTCTGTAGCTCCAGATAAACAAAATGAATATAAATTGAGGCATGATAATATTTGGCCTGAACTTGAAAAAGCGTTAAAAGAACATGGGGTTAAAAAGTATTCGATATTTTTAGATTCTAGCTCAAGTAAACTTTTTGCTTATCTTGAAATAGAAAGTGAAGTTAAGTGGAATGATTTAGCTAATACTGATATTTGCAAAAAATGGTGGAAATATATGAGTGACATAATGCCAGCTAACCCAGATTACAGTCCGAAATCAGAAGAGCTCCACGAAGTCTTCAGACTGACATAAAATTCTCCGCATAACCCTTTTTACCAGTATATACTCTTACGTTTATTGCCAAAGCAGTAACTTTATGCAGCAGACAAAATGTGAAATAATGATAATCGTAAATTTAGGTTTAAATTTTTAAGCTAATTGAGTAGTAAATAAATTACAACGAGGGGTAAATGACAAAAAAGCTTCAAAACAAATGGAATGACAAACTAGCTTCAAAAATGAGCGAACCCGAGCTTCTGCTTTATCGTTCAAATCTTTTGGGATCAGATCTTCGAATCACAAATTTTGGGGGAGGAAATACCTCAGCAAAAATAGAAATGCCTGATACTCTGACTGGAAAAAATCAGAATGTTTTGTGGGTAAAAGGTTCTGGCGGAGATCTTGGGAGTATGAATTTAGATGGCTTCTCAACTTTGTATATGGATAAGCTTAATAAATTAAAAGAACTGTATAGAGGTTTGAAATATGAAGATGAAATGGTTGATTATTTACCTCATTGCACATTTAACTTAAATCCAAGGGCAGCAAGTATTGATACATCATTACATGCTTTTATTCCTAACAAGCATGTTGACCATACACATCCAGACGCAGCAATAGCTGTTGCTTGTATGAAAAACAGCAAAAAAATGACAAAGATTATTTTTGGGGAAGATATGGCTTGGATTGAGTGGCAAAGACCTGGCTTTGATTTAGGATTGAAGCTGGAGAAAATTGCTAAGTCCAATCCAAAATTAAAAGGAGTTATATTAGGCCAGCATGGATTATTTACATGGGGCGAAACATCAAAAGAATGTTATGAGCTGACATTATCTACTATTCAGCGTGCTGCAGATTGGTTTGAAAAAAATAAGACTAAAGAAGCATTTGGTGGAGCCAAATATAAAAAAACTCTAAGTCAATCTGAGAGAATTGAGGTGGCATCTAAATTAATGCCTCAACTAAGAGGGAAAATTAAAACAGATGAATATAAAGTTGGGCACTTTATAGATGATAAGAGTGTTTTGGAATTTGTGAATTCCAAAAAACTACATAAACTTGCAGATCTTGGCACTTCATGTCCTGACCATTTTCTTCGGACTAAAATGTGTCCTCTTGTTATAAATTTTGACCCAAATTTAAAAAGTTTGGATAAAGCTATTACATCCACCATTGATCAGCTAGATGGCCTAGTAAACTCATATCGCAAACTTTACACAAAGTACTATAAAAAATGTAAGCGCAAAAACAGTCCGCCCATGCGTGATCCGAATGCAGTTGTGTATTTAATACCTGGAGTAGGAATGATTACTTTTGCAAAGAACAAAAGTACAGCTCGCATTGCTGGTGAGTTTTATGTAAATGCAATTAATGTCATGCGAGACGCAGATCGAGCTGACCAATACGTTGGACTTCCAGAACAAGAGGCATTTGATATTGAGTATTGGTTATTAGAAGAAGCAAAATTAAAAAGAATGCCATCTCCTAAAAGTCTAGCAGGAAAAGTAGCCTTTATAACTGGCGGTGCAGGCGCTATTGGAAAAGCATCTGCAATAAGGTTGATGCAAGAGGATGCTTGCGTAGTTTTGGCTGATATAAATAAAAAACAACTCGAAAAAACAGTAAATGAGTTAGCGAGTAAGTTTGGTGAAGATCAAGTAAGAGGCATTGTCTGTAATGTAACTAAAGAGGCTTCTATAAAAAATGCAATTAGATATTGTTCCTTAGAGTATGGTGGTTTAGATGTTCTTGTATCTAATGCAGGAATGGCAAGTTCTGCTCCACTTGAAGAAACAAGTGTTGAAATGTGGAATCAAAACTTTTCTATTTTAGCCGAAGGCTATTTTCTCGTATGCAGAGAAGGTTTTAAAGTTTTAAAAGCACAAGAAACTGGAGGTTCAATTATTATTGTAGCTAGTAAAAATGGTCTAGTTGCTTCCCCAAATGCATCTGCTTACTGCACTGCTAAGGCAGCTGAGCTACAGTTATCTCGAGCAGTAGCATTGGAGGGAGCACCATTTGATATTCGTTGTAATGTAGTTAATCCAGATGCAGTTTTGAGAGGTTCTAGCATATGGGATGGAAAATGGCGAAAGGAAAGAGCAGCTGCATATAAAATAGATAGTAAAGAACTGGAAGAACATTATAGAAAACGCAGTCTTTTAAAGAAAAATGTATATCCCGAGGATGTAGCTGAAGCTTTGTATTTTTTCGCATCTGATGAATCTTCTAAATCGACTGGAAACATAATTAATGTTGATGCAGGACACCCTCCATCATTTACAAGATGATAATGATTTTTAAAGATAAAACATGAAAGAAATAATTGATCAAAATCTGATACAAGATCATAACTTAAAAAACTCTAAATCTTTGGAAAAAGATTTTGAATTTTTGGGAGAGCAACTTCAACAAAGAGGGATAAGGATTGAAGAAATAATTCAAAAACTGGACTCATTTATGATAGCTATTCCGAGTTGGGGAACTGGTACAGGAGGAACAAGATTTGCTCGTTTTCCAGGCATAGCAGAACCTAGGAATACATTTGAAAAGCTGGAAGATTGCAGCACAATAAATAAATTAGTTAGATGTTGCCCAATGGTTTCACCTCATTTTCCATGGGATAAAGTTGATGATTTAAAAGAGCTAAAGGAATTTGCAGATAATCTTGAACTTTCTTTTGGTTCTATAAATAGCAACACATTCCAAGACCAACCAGGACAAACACATTCTTATAAATTTGGGAGCTTAACTAATGTTTCAAAAGAGGTAAGGAATCAAGCTATCAAGCATAATGTTGAGTGTATAGAGTGGGGAAAAGTGCTTGGTTCAGATTCTTTAACTGTTTGGATTGGAGATGGGAGCAATCTACCCGGACAACAACATTTTACTCATGCTCTAGAAAGATACTTAGATAGTTGTAGTCAGATTTATGAATCTTTACCAGATAATTGGCAGATGTATCTGGAGCATAAGATGTTTGAGCCAGCCTTTTACTCTACCGTAATTCAAGATTGGGGAACAAGTGTTCTTTGTGCGATGGAATTAGGGCCAAAAGCAAAATCATTAGTTGATTTAGGACATCATGCTCCAAATGTGAATATAGAAATGATTGTTGCAAGATTAATTCAATTCCAAAAGTTAGCAGGCTTCCATTTTAACGACAGTAAATATGGTGATGATGATCTGGATAGCGGAAGTATTAATACATACCAACAGTTTTTGATACTAAACGAACTTGTTGATGCGGAATACCGTAAGGCCAAAGGATTTAATCCCGCTTACATGTTAGATCAATCACACAATGTTACTGACCCAATTGAAAGCTTAATTAATTCTTCAGTTGAGGTGCAAAGATCATACTTAAAGGCACTGTTAGTTAATCGTGAAAAATTACAGGGCTATCAAGATGAAAATGATGCACTAATGGCATCGAATGAGTTAAAACTAGCCTATAATACAGATGTTTCACCAATTTTAGCAATGTATAGAATGCGTGCTGGTGGTGCAATTGATCCCATAGCAACTTATAGATCTGCTAATTATAGAAAAAATTTGGAATCAGCAAGACCTTCAACAAATTCAAATTCATCAGGTATCGTATAAAAATTGAGTTAGTAAAATCATGACAGCTGCTGATGCAACTTCTTTAGTTATTGATATTGGTAAAACAAATATAAAGATTCATGTTCTTGATAGATCTCATAATAATTTAGCTACTTTCAATAAAAAAAATAGTGTTTTTCATAATTCTTTTTACGATGCTGTAGATGTTGACGGGATTTGGACATGGATAATTAAGACCATTAAAATCTGCTCTCAAAATTTTCAAATAAATTCTTTAGTAGTCTCTGGACATGGTGCTACTGGAGCACTTATAGACACATCTAAAGGTGAAGATGGTCTTGTTTTACCAATAATGGATTATGAGTGGAATGGGTTAGAGTCTGTTAATGTCGAGTATGAAGGCATTAGGCCCTCTTTTGAAGAGACTTTTTCTCCAAGCCTTCCTGCTGGATTAAATTTTGGTAAGCAGCTTTTTTGGCAACAAAAAAATTTTCCAGAAGAATTTAAAAATGCGAATGCGATATTAATGTACCCGCAATATTGGTCATGGCGCTTAACGGGGAGTCTTTCTTCAGAAGTTTCATCAATTGGCTGTCATACTGACTTATGGGCGCCAAGTTCAAAAAAATTTTCAAGTCTTGTAGTAGAGCAGTCTTGGAGTAAGTTATTCCCCCCATTTGCAAATGCATGGGATGTTATTGGAACAGTCTCTAAAGATGTTGCTGATGCTACTGGGCTAAATAGCTCATGTGTTGTTCATGTGGGCGTTCATGACAGTAATGCAAGTTATTTGAGGTATTTACTATCAAAAAGGAATGATGAATTTTGTGTGATATCAACAGGGACATGGGTAGTATGCATGTCGAGCCAAGAATCACTCGGTTGTCTGGATTCATCTAAGGATATGCTGGCGAATATTAATGTTGAGGGGCAACCAGTTCCATGTATTCGTTTTATGGGCGGGAGGGAATACGAAATGATTTGTTCTTTAACAAACTGTTCAAGTGACCAAATTGTGAACGATGATGATATAAAACAAATTATTGTAGATGGAGTAATGGCATTACCAAGTTTTAGTAATGGCAATGGCCCTTATGGTAAAAATAGATCAGAAATTCTTGGCATCCCTAAAAATGGCGCCGCTCTAGCTACAATATATTGTGCTCTCATGATAAGCTGCTGTTTAAACAAATTAAATACGCAGGGCGACGTTATTATGGATGGTAGCTTTTTAAAAAACCCAATACTTTGTCGATTAGTGGCACAACTTTGTGGCAAAAAAAATCTTTATATTTCAAATGATGAGGCTGGAACAGTTAAGGGCGCTGCACAACTAACTCAATGGTCTCAATCGCCAATATTAGAGCTTGAAAAATGTGAACCATACAACGTTGAAGGGTTAGACTTATATGTATCTTCGTGGTTTAAAGCAATTGGGGAAATTAAATGAAAGCAGCCTGTGTTAGAGATTACAAATTGCTTGCCAAAAAGCGATTACCTAAATTTTTATTTGAATATTTAGCTGGCGGCTCATATTCTGAGGTGACAATGAAGCAGAATATAGCTGATTTGCAAGCTCTATCGTTAAGGCAGAGAGTTTTAAGTGGTTCTCCAGATATAGATACAAAAGTAGAATTATTTGGCTCTAACTATAATTTACCTGTGGCACTTGGTCCGGTTGGATTGGCGGGCATGTATGCACGTAGAGGAGAATGCCAAGCTATAAAAGCTGCAGAAAGTTCTGGAGTGCCATTTGCATTGTCAACAGTAGGTGTATGTCCCATAGACGAGGTTGCAAAGGTTTCAAATAAACCATTTTGGTTTCAGTTGTACATGATAAAAGATAGATCATTTATGATTGATTTGTTAACTCAGGCGCGAGAGGCAAAATGTTCTGCACTAATTTTTACAGTTGATATGCCAGTCCCTGGTTCACGATATCGTGACTACCACTCAGGCTTAGCAGGAGAGAGTTGGCTTTCAGGAAATTTACGAAGAGTTTCACAAGCAATTATGAAACCATCTTGGGCATTGGATGTTGGGTTACTTGGAATGCCGCATAAATTAGGAAATGTAGCACCTGTATTAAAAAAGAATAGCGGCCTTGAAGACTTTATGGGCTGGATGAGTTCAAATTTTGATCCAGCAGTTTCTTGGAAAGATATAGAATTTGTAAGAGACAATTGGGATGGCCCAATTATTCTAAAGGGCATTCTTGATCCAGAGGACGCATTGCAAGCCGCTAAATTGAATGTTGATGGAATCATAGTTTCTAATCACGGAGGCAGGCAGCTTGATGGAGTCATTTCATCTGCTAAATCTTTACCTAGGATTGCAGATGCAGTTGGAGATAAACTCGATGTCTTGGTTGATGGGGGTATAACCTCAGGACTTGATGTTGTTCGTATGCTTGCACTGGGAGCAAAGTCTGTTTTGCTTGGAAGAAGTTGGGTTTATGCACTTGCTGCTAAGGGACAAATAGGGGTAGAGCACGTAATTGATTTAATTCACAAAGAAATGATTGTTGCGATGACATTGACTGGATGTCGTTCATTAAAGGATATTAATAGGAAAGTAATAGACAATTCTTTAATTAAATAGCTTAATGATTAGTAAGTCTAGGTTAGGTTTTGTATTAGCGATAGTTGTAGTTTTTTTTGCAGGCATTTTTTTAGGCAACTTTAACAAACAAAATTTACCAATATTATGGCCTTCAAATAATGAAGATATTGTCTATGCTACGATTAATGAATGGGATAGCGAAAGATTTTCTAACCTTAGTAGCCTTAAAAAGATATCTTTGAAGGCTGATGAAAATACAGGTATTTTTTTAACATATGGGCAATCTAATTCAGCAAATCATGGAAGAGTGAATATTGATTACTATCCTAACGTTTATCAATTCTTTCTTGGAAAAGTTTATGAGTATAAAAATCCCTCTCTAGGTGCAACGGGTCTTGATGACTCAGTTTGGGGCCTTGTTGGTAATAAATTAATTACACAAAATATATATACAAAGGTCATATTTGCCAATACAGGTTGGGGAGGTATGTCAATTTCTCAACTTAAAGAGGGACATTATTTCGATTTTTTTATTAATACATATAAAGATCTCTTTAATCGGTTTGGTAGGGTTGATGCAATTCTTTTTCACCAAGGCGAATCCGATAATTATCCAGATAGGGTCGATCTTTACTACGATAATTTTATTAAGTTCGTTAGGTCTATAGAAGATATAGGAATAGAAGTGCCAATATATCTATCACAAGCAAGTTACTGCACCTCAGCTTTTCCGGTTAATGAAGTTTTAACCAATAGCCAGCGTAAGCTAGTAATTGATAATGATATTATATTACAAGGGCCAAATACTGATTTGCTAATAGATACAGAATTCAGATTTGACCAATGTCATTTTTCGGAAAAAGGGAATGAAAAATTTGCAAATATGTGGGTTGAGAGCATTAAATCTAACATTTCAAATTAAATATGATTATGAAAAAAATATTTAAGCAAATATCGAAATTAATAATGATTCCAGCTGTTTCTTTTATATTTCTATTTGCTTGTAGTGAAGGCACTTCAAAAGTTAATGAAAACGAACTTAAAATACAACAACTTGACTACGGTTTTATAAACCCTCCTGAAAGCATTCAAACAAGTGTCTATTGGTATTGGATATCTGACAATATTTCAAAGGATGGAGTTGTGCGTGATCTGCATTCAATGAAAGCAGCAGGCATTAATCGGGCCTTTATTGGAAATATTGGACTTGATGATGTTCCCTATGGAAATGTAAAAATGCTTAGTGATGAGTGGTGGGAAATAATACATGTAGCCCTAAAAACAGCAACTGAACTTGATATTGATATTGGGATTTTCAATTCCCCAGGATGGTCTCAATCAGGAGGCCCATGGGTAAAAGCTGAGAATGCAATGCGTTATCTCATTAGTTCAGAAACAGAAGTGACTGGACCAATAAAGTTTTCTCAAAGATTAGAAAAACCACACGAAATATTTCAAGACGTAAGAGTTGTCGCGTACCCAAGTGTAGTTGGTGAAAATAGTGTTTTAGATATTTCTAATAGTGAAATTTATTCCGAATCCAATATATCAAAATTACACCAAGCTCTTGATGATAATCTTAAAACAGGTTTTACATTCCCCTCTGAAGGTGAATTCGTTATTGATATAAAAGCAAAAGAATTCTTTACAGCTCGAAGCCTTACTATTTCAACTATCGAAGTTCCGATGGTGGCAAATGTACAATTTCAAGCAAAGAAAGATAACGGTGAATTTATAACAATTAAAGATTTTGAAATAGACCGCTCAAACTCAAATATAAGTGTTGGATTTGTTCCATGGGCGCCTGTTGTGATTTCTTTCCCTAAGGTAACCTCAAGTGATTTTCGTCTAATTTTTGATTACAAAAACACTCAAAATGAATGGGTTTATCCTCAGAATGAGGAAATATCAGGAATTGCTGAGATTGTAATATCTGAAACCCCACGTGTTGAACGTTTTGCAGAGAAGACATTAGCAAAAATGTTTTCCTCTCCATTACCTTATTGGGAGGAGTATCAATGGAAACAGCAAGCAGATGTTGATAACCAAACATTAGTTGTTGATCCCTCTAAAGTAATAAATCTCACTGATTTTTTATCTTCAGATGGTGTATTAAATTGGGATGTCCCTGAGGGAAAATGGATTATTCAACGTTCAGGTATGACACCTACTGGAATTAAAAATGGTCCAGCATCTCCTGAAGCAACTGGTTATGAGGTTGATAAGATGAGCAAAAAACATGTTGAGACTCATTTTTATGGACATATTGGTGAACTTCTGGAACGCGTCCCCGAGAAGGATAGAAAATCACTTAAAGTGGTGGTTCTTGATAGCTATGAAAAAGGTGCTCAGAATTTTACTGATGGTTTTTTAGAGGAGTTTGAGGAAACATATGGCTATGATCCTTTACCTTATTTACCAGTCTATCAAGGTACAGTGGTAGGAAGTCAAAATTCATCAGATGCATTTTTATGGGATATGCGTCGTCTGGTTGCAGATAAAATTGCCTATGACTATGTTGGAGGATTAAGGGAAGTAAGCAACAAACACAATTTAACTACATGGCTAGAAAATTATGGACATTGGGGCTTTCCAGGAGAATTTCTTATGTATGGAGGACAAACTGATGAACTAGGGGGCGAGTTCTGGAGTGAGGGAACTTTGGGTGATGTAGAAAACCGTGCAGCTACTTCAGCTGGACATATTTACGGAAAATCAAAGATTTCAGCAGAGTCATTCACATCTAGCAGTATGGCCTTCTACCGTCACCCTCGCATCATAAAAAAACGTGGTGATCGTTTTTTTGCAGTGGGCATTAACAATACTTTATTGCATGTTTATATCACACAACCATATGAGGACAAATCACCTGGTATGAATGCTTGGTTTGGAACGGAATTTAATCGTAAAAATACATGGTTCTCGCAAATTGATGTTTATTTAAAATATCTAAAACGTAGTAACTTTATACTTCAGCAAGGAAAAAATGTTGCTGATATTGCTTATTTTATCGGTGAGGACACACCAAAAATGACTGGCATTACAGACCCTGATGTTCCTATAGGCTACCAGTTTGATTATATGAATGCTGAAGTGATCTTGAAATACATGACTGTTGAAGATGGTTTGATTACTCTCCCACATGGGACACAATACAAGATAATGGTTTTACCAAAGTTAGAGACAATGCGCCCTGAATTACTAACTAAGATTAATCAACTTGTTAACGATGGTGCTGTTATATTAGGTCCGCCACCAAACCGATCACCAAGTCTACAAAACCAACCTCAGGCAGATTTGGAAGTAAAGAAAATGGCGGAGTTACTTTGGGGCGAAATAGATGGAGTGAATGTAAAGACTCGCCAAGTAGGCAAGGGGCTTATTATTAATGGCATGAACATGACTGAAGCATTTGACTTAATTGATACTGTTCCAGATGTAAAATTACCACAAGATAATTCAATTCATTTTGGACATCGTACACTTGATGGAAAAGAAATTTATTATCTAACAAACCAGACAAATCAAACTCAAGTCATTACTCCAGAATTTAGAGTAACAAATATGTTACCAGAGTTATGGCTTCCAACTACTGGTGAAAGGCGTGTTCTGCCAGATTTTGATATTCGAGGGCAGGTAACGGCAGTACCTATGATACTTGAACCTTATGAAAGCGTGTTTGTAGTTTTTAGAACACCCTCTGATACACCAATATCAACAAGCATTTCAACAAATTACCCAAAATTATCGCTTTTAACAAATGTTAACTCACCTTGGAAAGTCGATTTTAATGCATCTCAAAGAGGACCAAAAGAACAAGTAGAATTTTCAGAGTTATTGGATTGGACTAATTCAGACAATGAGTTTATTAAGTATTACTCAGGAACTGCCTATTATTCGAATAAATTTACATTGCAATCTTTATCTAAGGATAAAAAGATTTTAATTGATTTAGGTAATTTTACCGCTATGGCAAAAGTTAAAGTTAATGGAATATATGCTGGTGGCTTATGGACAGCACCTTATCAACTTGATATTTCAGACTTAGTAATACCAGGTGAAAATGAATTGGAAATCGAGATCGTAAATACTTGGGTTAATCGTATTATTGGAGATATGCAGCTTCCAGAATCTCAGCGAAAAATATGGACAGTTGTGAATCCTTATGATGCTGACACTCCATTGCAGCCTTCTGGTCTTATTGGGCCAGTGTCAATATTTAGCGCCTCATATTGAAACAGCTATGTATCGATAGTTAGGTTAATTAATTTTTCTTGTTGAATCTCTTCCAAGTGGAGTGCAGGAAGAAAAACCAAACTCCATTTATTATGGGCTCAATAAACGCATCAGCTGCTGCAAGATTTAAAGGCGCACCCGTAATAAAATAGACACAAATAGTGGCGATAAATATATGTCCAATTGTGTAAA
>Ga0207985_1000087_pt1 | contig 22808 bp, 13 predicted proteins | sample ETNtaG_3_FD_185761 | JGI IMG/M metagenome (GOLD analysis project Ga0207985, IMG submission 185761) | Marine microbial and viral communities from oxygen minimum zone, Eastern Pacific Ocean - ETNP201302SV84 (SPAdes) (version 2) | ecosystem: Environmental > Aquatic > Marine > Unclassified ...
TGAACTTCATCTAAAAATAATTCTATGGCTGTTTCGTTTTTGCCTCTATTAATATCTAAATAAATCCAAGGAGTAACTGGAGACCAATCGCCTAAATCTAAATTAATTTTGTCAGGTTCACCAAACTCAGTAGATAATTTTGCAGATGTCAAAGTTCCTTCTAAATACATTCTAAGAACGTCTCCGCGATCGTCTTGCCTCAACAAAATACCGTGAGTCCAAGTAGTATCCATCTCAGTAATATTGCCCGATTCAATTCCCAGGATTATTCTTGAAGGTGCGCTGGATGAACTAAAGTTTGCGTAAATGTCGTCCCCTAATTCAATATCTAAATCTACTCTTTCAGGAACTTCAGGAATTGAAAGTTCAAGATTAGTTTCTGATTCTTCATCAACAATAGACGCAAATAAAGAACCTAATTGTTTGTTAGTTAAGAGAGAAACATTGCCTACAATTGGCCCCTCTGAATCTTCTAAATCGGATAGGAAAATAGAAGCATTAACATCCACTTCCTCAGGCAAATCATCTATTCGAAGTAAAACACTTCGGTTAGCAAAATTTGTGACATCAACTAGAATACTACTCATCGCTGGAGAATCGTTATTAAAGTCTTCAAGAACCACGTCTACAGTCGTTCCAACATCTTCAACATCTAGTAAATTAAGAGATACTTTAGGTGATATCCCCGTAATGTAAACTTTCGCATCCATACCGCCGTCATCTGACATGTTAAGTGAAATGCCTTCAACCCAATTTGTTACAAGACCTTCAGTTTCGCCGAGTTGCAAATCTAGTGCTAAAAAGTCTATAGGTTGATTTGAGCTAATATCTACTCCAAAATTACTTTCTCGAATATCTAGTGATAAGTTCATATCGCTAGGTAATCTCGGAATTAATGCTTCGAGATGATATGGATTCTCATCTTCTTTTTGATTTATAACTAAGTAAATTGGTCCAACTGGTTGATCTGTTTTAAATTGTATATCTCCAGTTAATGTCAAGTTATCAACAGTTGCATTAAGAACCAAATCTGCATTTAATTCTAAATCCAACCCTGGTGGAATTCCCTCTATGAACGCAGTTACCTCTGGACCAATTATTCCTTCCTCTCTAAAAATAATATAATCTGATCTATCTGCATAATTAAAATCTGCTAATTCTAATTCCAAATCAATTTTATCTCCTCTGGAGGTATAATTGGCATCTACTGTTTGTGGTAAATCTTTGAAGAGCATACGAGCGCCAAGTATTGTTTCGTCGCCAATATCTTTCTGGCTGGACCAAAGACCCTCGACCCATACAGGTTCTTCATCTAATAATGAGATATTGCCTTTATCAACCCAAGCCGTCACTGAAACAGTTTCGTCAACATCATAGAAAAAGCGAGCAACTGTTTCAAATGATTCTACATTGGTAACTAAATTAATTGATAATCCAGCAACCGTATCAACTAATGCCTTGCCAAGTTCCGATAATGCTTCTATAAATTGAGCAATATCCTCTAAATCATTTACTTCTGTAACATCGCCTCCCAAAATGGCAGTTGAATTCAGGAGAGGGACGGCAACTACTATTTCTGCAGGAAGGCTGTCCACGAAAACATAAGCATCCAATCCTAAATGGTCTTCTTCATATATTGTGTCATCAATAGCTCCGACTTTGAATTGAACTGGTTGCCTGTGCGTTATTTTGAAGTCAGCTAATTCACCTGAACCATCTCCATCAAGTCGTAAAGATTTTATCCAATCTAAATTTCCAGATAAACTAGCTATTTCATTATCCTGACCCATTCTGTCTTGGTATAACATAACTGAACTACCATTATAATTTGAAGTATCCCATATCCATCCAGTGGCTTTGCCAGATTCAGTCACATTAGTGATTAAAAAGGAAAAATTAAACCAACTGTCAGTGACCAACCGAAGATCTCCATCAGAACTTACAATTTCTGCTGAACCGGGTAAATGCTCTAATTGAATTCGGGAATAAACATTACTTGCAAAACTAGTAAAAGTGATCTGATTTATCAATTGTTCAGAATTATTACCTCCAGCATACTGGAGATTACCATTGTCAATATTTAGATTTATACTTGAAGGAATATTACTCAGAGTTATATTAGCCCAATGCGTAGTTTCGTCGTTACTATCGATACCTTCAAAGTAAACTCTGAATGGCTTTTCACGAGTAGGTTTCATGTCCAATGAAATATTAGTAAAACCATCCTGTGAATCAAAACTGATATCTCCAACATCAGTAACACGTGCACTGAAACTGTAATTAATATTTTTCTGAGATATTGAAGACCTGTTGTCCGGTGCATTAGACTTAAGATAAGCTGATTGATTGTAGATGGCAAAGAAATCATCTCCACTTCCATCATCTAAATCAAGATATTCATCTGCTGTAAGATAAATAAATAAATTTTCTAAGTATGCGAATTCATCCTCTCTAGTTCTCATGATGACTTCAACTTGACCATCGCCTTCCCCTATAGTTGATTGTAAAAGTGCCTGAGGTATAGATCTTAACAAATCTCCAACATATACAATCCTTCCAGCAAGTCCCAGCAGTAAATCACTAATTAATCCGCCTACTGCACTATCATCAACAGCTGTTGGGTCTGTATTGGCAAAAGGATTATCATTAGAATCATCAAGATTTAAATTTCCTTGAATAACTAAACTTTCAGGTAAATTTGTTATTTCTAATCCTGTAAATAGTTTATAATCATGGTCTTCCCAAGTAGGCTCTCTACCATCTTCTGTGTAATACTCATAATCGCCATAGACTACAGAATCGATGGATTGAGTTGAATGGAACTCTATAACTGTCCAATTTCGTTCTGAGGTAGACTCATTTCTTACTTCTAACCATAGAGAAGCTTCTGGCATATTCAGTTCATCAAGACAAATTTCGTTACCTTCTGAACTTATTTCACAAACTGGAACTCCTTTAACATCAGCTACAATATGTGACAAAAACGCATCTGAGCCATCTGAAGGATCCACATTATATTCATAATATTCAAAACCTAAATCAAACTTCTTATTTGCTTCACTTGCTTCCTTAGTCTCAGTAGGCGGTGCGTAGATTTCTATAGAATCTCTATCAACTTCGTCTTCAGTTTGTGAAACTATTCTAATCTTTAACTCATCTGGAACCTTTCCTCTTGGGTTATCTAGATCTGCTTTGATGAACGTAATTTCTTCTAAAGCATCACCAGGATTTGCGAAAGTACCCCTACTCCAATTATATTTCAAATAACCAATAACAATATCCAAAGAATCAACTCCGTCATTGAATGGATCTCCTGTTTGATTATTCATATTAACTGAAATCTCATAAGGCGCATTAACATAATCGACGTCTCCAGGGTTAATACCAATGCCCCCTCCTCCATCTGGGCCAATAGTGAATACAAATTCTTCAATAACTACTCCCAGTGAATATTCATCTGGAATTTCATTGGGCAAAAATTGTGTATTTATACCCCAAACGTAAGTTTGGTCGTCGTTATTTTCATCTTGGTAAGTTAAACCTCTAACAATGGCAACATCTAAAGTTTGGTTAAGATCGTCACCAATTTCCTGAAATTCAAATGCGATACCTAAATTAGCTTGCAAACCTACGTCCCCATTAATCGGATTTAAATCTGTCTGATCATTAATTATATCATTTATAACTGGGACTAATCTGGCTCGAATATCAGATTCACCATCTTCATTTACATCAATTGTAACCCATGCCGTATCACTTTGATCAATTCCATTAAGTAAGGCTGAAACCAGGGCTGCTGCAAACCCTTCTAAACCAAATTGGTCAAACCAAGCTGACAAAATAGCTGTTGAAGCACCCCATATTGTTGAAATTAAATTAGCATTTTCAACACCTTCTTCACACGGTTCACCTGGAAGAGGATTATCTCCGCAACCGCCTACATCAATTACTCCATTACCATTTGCATCATAGGCCCAATAAATCAAGTAAGTGTCTGTAAATAGTGAGGCTGCAGAACCCAAAAATGATTCTTGATAAAAATCAGAATCGCTTAACATAGTTTCAATTATCTCTGCTCTGACTGGGTTAGGATCGTTTACCTCAAATGGAACTAACCCTCTATCTGAAAAATCATAATTCACAGTTTCATAATCTATTGTAGCATTAACATTATCATTTTCATTTTTAGAATTTAATAAAATTTCTCTATTGTCTAATAAAGAAAAATCAAGTTCATTACCCTCATGAAGAGAACGAAGAAAATTTAATTCATTGACAACCGTTTCATCAATCTCATCATTCCTCTGATTAACACTTTCAAAAAAAGTGTCAAGCTCTTTTGCAGTTCCGTAGTCAGCTTGTATAACTGCAGGACCTGTTGCAGTAGGAACTAAAGCTACTTGAAGGAAAAGAACTGAAAATACTAAGAAAGTAATCACTCGTTTTTTGCGAAATGCGCTAAAGAGCGATACGTTCATTGATTATTTAGAGTCCAATGCTATAAATAAGGTATTAGTCGCAAAAAAAGATGATTGATTTTAAATAGTGAACTAAACTCGATTAAATAATGAATGATGACCCCCTGCAAGAAGCACTAGCCGACGAAGGTGCTTTTACAGGCGAAACTGATGAAAGTGAATTGCAGGCTTTGGTATCAAGATTACAAACAAACATTCTCATCATAGGAAGTGGAGGTGCTGGAAATAATACATTGCTTAGGTTGTATAAGGAAGGAATGACTTCACTAGAACTTTTAGCTGTAAATACTGATGCTCAACACCTGTTAAACACAAGTGTTCCTCACAGAATGCTTATAGGAAAAGTTTTGACAAAGGGACTAGGAGCTGGTTCGGAACCAAATGTTGGGGAAGGGGCTGCTGAGGAAGCACGTCACGAAATTTTAGAAGCTTGTAGAGATGCAGATATTGTATTTCTCACCGGAGGACTAGGTGGAGGCACAGGAACAGGGTCATTACCTGTAATTGCGAAGTTGGCTAAAGAGAGCGGCGCACTGACAATTGCAATTGTTACTTTACCATTTAGCAATGAAGGTGCAAGAAGATCTCGCAATGCAAGAATCGGACTTGAAAAATTAAGGAAGTGTGCAGATACTGTAATTGTTATACCTAATGATAAACTTCTTACAGATGATATTGCACAATTACCTCTAAACTTAGCATTTAGACAGGCTGATGAAATATTAGGTAATGCAATCAAATGTATGACTGAAATTACATCCCACAGCGGACTTGTAAACATTGATTTTGCAGATATGCGTTCTATTATGTCCAGTGGTGGTGTGGCGATGATAGGAATGGGTGAAGGGCAAGGTGCTAATCGTGCATCTGATGCTGTAACTGCAGCATTAACATCACCATTACTTGAATTAGATATAGAAGATTCAAAAGGCGCTCTAGTAAATGTAACTGGTGGTGACGATATGACACTTCAAGAAGCCCATGAAGTTGTGAGAGAAGTTCATAGTAAGATTAATAAAGATGCTCGAATCATTTGGGGAGCTTCGATAGATTCTACTCTCGAGCATCAAATTCGTGTGATGCTTGTAGTTACTGGTGTCAAATCTTCTCAGATATTGGGACCTCCCGACGGAGTAGATGATGGAATGCAAAGTAAATACGGAATAGATTTCGTACATTAGCAAAATGAGCTTTATCAACAAAGTATGGAAAACGCAACAGAAACTTGAAGAACGTTTCAAGAGAATCGGAAGAGGCCAATACGGCCGAGTTTTACGATTAGCACGTAAACCAACTACCGATGAATTTGTGAAAAGTTCATGGGTTGTTGGAATTGGAATAGCAATTGTTGGATTTATTGGATTCGTCGTATATTATGTATGGCTCAAAGCTCCACCTATTGTGGCAGATTTATTAGGAATTTAAAAAAATGGCAAGATTCGTTGAAGAAGAAGAAAAAACTGAAGAAGTGGTGAATGAACCTTCATCCGATACACAGATTTACACTATGAAATCGCAAATCGGACATGAAAGAACTGCTAGTGAGAGACTAGCCGATAGGGTAAGAAGAAGTGGAGCACCAATTTATGCTATTTTAGCACCTTCGAAACTTCGTGGTTTTATTTTTGTAGAAACTGATAGTCCTGAAGCATTACGTGATAATCTAAAAGGATTAACGCACGCTCGTGGAATGGTCATGAACAAAGGAGTTGGTTATGGGCGCTCTAAGCAACCCGACACTTTTGGTACTGTAACACTTGAAGAATTAACTCCGCACTTAACACCTCCACCTGCAGTTACAGGTATAGAAGAGGGAAACATTGTAGAAGTCATTTCTGGTCCCTTCAAAGGAGAAAAAGCAAGAGTACAACGTATTGACCAAGCCAAAGAAGAAGTTACTGTTGAATTATTCGAAGCAATGGTTCCTATTCCAATAACTGTTAGAGGAGATCACGTAAGAGTTCTAGAAAAAGAGGCAAATTAATGGGTGAAACAATAGAAGCACTAGTAGACGCAGGTAAAGCATCCGCAGGACCGCCACTAGGTCCATCGTTAGGACCAACCGGTGTTAACGTAAAAGATGTAGTAGATGAAATAAATTCAAAAACTAAAGAAATGGCTGGTATGCAAGTTCCAGTTAAAATCAAAATTGATGACAAAAAAGGATTCACTATAGACATAGGAACACCTCCTGCTTCATCGTTGATAAAACAATTATTAGGAATAGAAAAAGGATCTGGGGAAGCAGGTTCTGTAGTTGCTGCAGATATGACTCTTGATCAGGCAATTACCGTCGCTAAGCAAAAGGGACCTGGGCTAACTGGTGGAGATATCAAAGCAATGACTTCCGAAATTTTAGGGGTTGCAAAATCTATGGGACTTAGCTGTGAAGGTAAAGATCCAAAAGAAATTCAAGCATCTATCAAATCAGGAAGTTTAGACGACCGATTTTAAATAAATATTATATTGTCTTGAGCAATTTTACGGCCACAATAGACGCATTGTATACTTAATGAATTTCCTTTAATTATATTGAATTTTGTTTTTGCTCCACGCTCATTATTACTGATACAATTATCATTGGAGCAAATAGCAACATTTGAGATCAATTCTGGTAATTCTGCAACATTTTTCTCAGCTACAACAAAATTTCTAATAATATTTACGTGAGCTCCGGGAGATAAAAGTGCCAACTTTTGAGATTCTGATTCACTTAGCTCTCTGTCCTCTATCTTGATTACATCTTTACTTGAATTTTTCTTACTAGGAACATGCATTAGAAGCGTAATAGTAGTTCCCTTATCGATTAAATCTAAGGCATCTAAAACTTTCCTACCTCTGCCTGCCTTTATATGATCTAGAACTGTACCATTTCTAATTGGTTGGACTCTCATCAAGTTATCACTCATTTTTTACCTCCGATTAATTGTTCTAGAAGGGCCATTCTAACTGGAACTCCATTGAAAGCTTGACGGAAATAAGCTGCATGTTTCGTATCATCAACATCTGTTGATATTTCTGTAACTCTAGGAAGAGGATGTAATATTCTCATACTCGATTTTGCATTTTTCAATAAATCTGAGTCGATTATGTAAGCACTTGCCACTTTTTTGTATTCTTCTAAATCTGGGAATCTCTCTTTTTGAATTCTAGTAACGTATAATATGTCTAGGTCGTTTAGAACGTCTTCAATTGAATTATGTGAAGACCATTCACAAGATAAATCATCTGTTACGTAACTTGGCATAGAAAGGCTATCGGGAGAGATGAAACTTAATTTATTGTTAAATTTAGCTAGAGCGTGCGAAAGGGAATGTACTGTTCTTCCATATCGTAAGTCTCCCAGCATACCTACATTCAATCCTTCCATTTTACCCATTTCTTCATTAATTGTGAATAAGTCAAGCAATGTCTGCGTTGGGTGTTGGCCTGCACCATCTCCTCCATTAATTAACGGAACTTCCGAATTTTCAGAAGCTAAGCGTGCTGAACCTTCCTGAGGATGCCTCAATAATACTGCGTCTGCATATCCTGCAACCATTCTAATTCCATCGACTAATGTTTCTCCCTTCAAATGAGATGTAGCTGAAGGATCCGCAAAACCAATACAAGTTCCTCCCAACCTTTGCATAGCCGTTTCAAAAGATAAACGAGTTCTAGTAGAGGGTTCAAAGAAACATGTGGCTAAAATTTTACCATCAAGGCTCTTAGATTTCTTTTTACCTTTAGCAACAGGAACCAACTCTTTTGCACGTTTTAGAACTGATAAAATTTGCTTTTTGCTTAAATCTGAAATAGAAACTACGTGCTTCATAGGACTCTAAAGAAGGGGGCTTTTTAAATTGGTAATAATACTCAAGATTTTTCAAGATCTTTAAAAAGAGTTAACATAAAAATTATGTAAAACCCCTCAAAAACTCTACCCAATCCTGTAAAAATGGCGTTTACTAAAATGTAAGCAACACTGCCATCTTCACCGACTAAAGTGGCAATGTTGTTTGATATAAATCCTATAACGTAATTATTCAAAATAAACATTACTAACCAGATACCAACTACGTTAAGAAAAACACGAACGAAATTTCCACTAACTAGATCTTTACTATAGCTAAGGGCTCCAAATGCCCCTTTACCTCTTAAAACATAACTAAACTGCCAAAAAGCAAAATAAATAAACAAAACAATTCCTGGAATAACCAATAGAGCAAATCCAACCGCTACAATTGAATAATATAAAATTGCCGTAACAACGTACATTGGGAGCATGGAAGATGCATCTTTAATCGCTTGAATTGGTGGAATCTTTTCACCTTTTATGGACGAAGCTATAACTCTGATTGTGGCAATCCAAGCTATTCCTGCTATTATTGCCCCAATAAGCGTTACAATTATTAACCTGAAAATATCACTTAAGATCTCATCTAAAAATGAATTTGTGAGACCTTCTGCTAGATCTGGAATAAAATTCGAAAAGAAAGGAACCACGAATTCAACGACTAAAAAGAATGGAACCACAATCGTTGCAATAGCAGGCAAATGAAGTAGAAAGAACTTGAAAGATTCACCCAACAAAGAGAAGAAACTCTTGTCACTCGGCTTAAAAATTTCTGTAGATTTTTCCTCCGTTTCAATTACCATGTCTTCTTCATCCATAAAATACTATAAACATCTGTCTTAAAAAATTAGACTCTGTTCAACAAATGTGAAAAAAGTGTTTTAGAGGGGTGACAATTAGGTGTTAACATTAATGCCTGAAATCCAAATTTTAGATGAGCACACTATCAACCAAATTGCTGCTGGTGAAGTAATTGAAAGGCCTGCATCTGTTGTTAAGGAACTTGTTGAAAATTCACTTGATGCTGGTGCTAAAAATATTTGGATTAGAATTGAGGAAGGTGGCACTTCTTTGATTGTTGTGAGAGATGATGGTAGAGGCATGGATCGAGTAGATGCTGAAAATGCATTCAAAAAACACGCCACATCAAAAATAAAAGTATTTGATGATTTACAAAATGTAAATACATCTGGATTTCGTGGAGAAGCTTTGCCTTCGATAGCCTCAATCTCAAGGCTGAGAATGTCGACCTGTACAAAAAACGACAACATAGGAACTCGAATAACTATAGAAGGCGAAAATGAATTGGTTATTGAGGACTTAGCAACGCCTCAAGGAACTAAAATTGAAGTCGCCGATTTATTTTTCAATACCCCCGTGAGATCAAAATACCTAAAAAGAGTATCTACCGAACTCCAACATATTGTAAAGATAGTTACCATAGAAGCTATTAGAAGACCTGATGTTTCTTTTACACTCACACACGGAGAAAGAAAGATAGTTGATGCCCCAGAATCTGATTTGAAAACAAGAATTGGTGTTCTTTTGGGAAATGATGCTGCTAAAGAATTAATTGAATTTAAGGGAGACAGTGAAGATTTCCAATTGAGAGGTTTCTTGACAAAACCTGCAATTTCACGTAAGACTACATCCGGATTATATCTTCACATTAATGGGCGGCCTGTACAAGCTCGAAATATTTGTTATTCAATTAAGGGTGCTTACGGCAGTTTGTTACATGACGGACATTTTCCATTAGGTGCTCTATTCATAGAAATTCCAAAAAATGATGTCGATGTAAATGTACACCCTGCAAAAACAATAGTCAGAATAGCTAAAGAAGAAGTTGTCAGCAAAAAAATTAGAGTTGTAATTAACGAAACCTTAGCTGAACATGCACTAATTGCACACGTAGACTTGAGTGATACCAAAACATTCACCAGTATTTCAACAGCTAACGATAGGGTAAAACCAAGGCAATTGAATAATGTTGATTCTTTCCAACAAGAATTTGAAGTTGATTTTCACCAAAATGACGTTCAAGAAACAAATATGCCTACAATGCGCCCACTAGCACTTGTGGAAAACAAATACATAGTTGCCTTAGGATTGGATGGAGTATTCATTATTGATTTTCATGCTGCTCACGAAAGAGTAATGTATGAAAGATTAAAAGATCAGATGAGATTTAAGAGAATAGGAAGTCAAAATTTGTTAGCTCCAATTTCTCTGGAATTATCCAAAAGTGAAACAAATGCTTTCGAGAAGATGCTACCTGAAATAAATGAAATGGGATTTGAGGCTGAGAAGTTTGGTCCTTCTTCGTTTATGATACGTAGCGTGCCTGCATTATTAGCTGGATCTGAGCCGGATCGAATAAGAGAAGCTATTGACGATGTTGTTGAAAGTGGTTCGATGAAGTCTGCAGAAGATAGACATCAACATATGATGTACACTGTGGCTTGCCATTCAGCGCTTAGGGCAGGCGACAAGTTGTCAATGGCACAAATGGAATTTGTAATAAGAGAAATGGAGTCTATTCCAAATCCTTACGCTTGTGTTCACGGAAGACCTACTGTTATGACTATTACTCCTGATGAATTAGATAAAAAATTCAAGCGAAGTGGATTCTAATTACTACTTGATTCTAAATTACCGAACTGGTATAGTAATGCTGGAAGCATAATTACCGCAGCTACAAATGACAGGAAAATCATTATTGCCATAATTAGTCCGAAGGTCACAAAGAGAGGCATAATTGATAGTGCAAGAACCATAAAACCAATGAAATCAGTGAACGCTGACATTGCAACATTATTGCCAGTTTCATCTAAACTTTCCTCCATCCAGTCTTCTTGAGAACCTGAAGGGTTCTCAAATCGTGCTTCACGTACTCTTTGCACCATATGAATCGCATAATCTACGCCCAGACCTATTGCCAAACTAGATATCTGAACAGTGACCAAATTTACTGGAGTATCAGATAATACCATCCCTCCTCTGAGCCACAGTGTTATTGCAATTACAGGAAGAATAGTAATCAAACTTAATCTAACATCCCTTAGAACTATAAGTACAATTATGAAAGCTAGGACAATAGCAACAACCAAGCTTTCTTGAAAACTATCTGTTATTTCTAGCATGTAAACATATCTTTCATAGCTCAAACCTGCAACTGTAACAGATACCCCGTCAATTTCTTCTAAACCAGAAGCTGACTTTTCTAAATTTTCTTTTAAGTCCATCATAGAACCATAGATATCATCTGGCCTTTCTACCTGGAACCAAGACCTAGCCATAGTTACGTTTCCATCTTCAATAAGATATAATTCTCTAGCTTCAGAAGGTGAAATCCTAAAAGTGCCTTCTAAATTAACTGTACCATTTCTGTAAACATCATTTAGAACTTTAGAAATTTCGTCGTCAGATGTTGGGAAACCAGTTTGAGGATCAACTGTTTCTGGAACATAACCAGTACCAGGAACATTAAGAGCTAAAAGTGATTGAGTACGTACAACATAGGGAATACTACCAAGCCAAGTTGCACTTGGGCTATATGTGGCAACATCTTGCTCCATATTGTCAATCTGCACCACAGTCTCATAACTGGCGAGATTTTCTCCTTCAATTAGATAGTAACCTGGTTCACCATTTTCAGTAAAAGTTGATTGTCCTAAAGAGACTGTTTGGATGAATCTAGAATCATTGTCTGCATAATCCTTAACGTCAAATCTTGATTCTGGATTACCAAGGACTAATGGCGATAGAGCAATACTAATTATCAAGAAAATCACTAACATTGGCATGGACCTGTTTGCCATAAGTGAAGACAATTTTTTCACACTTAGAAATTGGCCTACTGAAGAAGCCTCGGAGCTCGACTCTTTAGGAGGAATTATACTTCTAAGAACTGGGACAAAAACACCCATAATTAGGTAAGCTTGGATAATTCCTAGTGGACCTAGTATTCCCCATTCGAATAAATCTGGAATTGCACTTAGAGTTGCTGTACCAAAGGCAACTACCGTAGTAACTGTAGCTACTCCTAAGGCAGGAAGAAGGGACTTAATGGCTGCAAATGCACCAAGAATACTGGCTTCTCTAGGATGACTAGAAAATAGAGGATTTTCTAAAGTTAATCTACGCCACCTTGTAAGACTGTGAATAACAAAATCTACACCTAAAGCAAGCATCAAGATAGGCAGCATCGCGGCTAGTTGTGTTTGAGGGAAACCAAGCCAAAATGAATTGGCCGTCATACATATCATAACAAGGGCTAAACCTAAACCACTTACAAGAACGTCAAGTACATTTCTAAAGTAAAAGGACAATAAAGCAACCATAAGAAAAAATGAAAGACCAATAAGTGGAGCTGTTGAATTGATCTGATCTTCAAGTTCTAATCCAAACGCTAAATACGAATAAAAGTTAACTTCTTCATCAGAGTCTAATTCTTCTAAGTAGAATGCATCTACCTTTTGTTCCCAATATTCAAAATGTTCGTAATCGCCTCTTTGCCTTGGGTAATCGGCATAGAGTCTGGAAGAATTAGCCTCTCCCACCATTGAAAAACCTTTAGATTTCCACTCTGTACCAGACTGAGCAATGAAAACTGTAGCATTACCAAACTCATCCTTCGGTTTAACACATCCATCATCCCCTAAAACGCACAAGTCTGGAGAAACAATGTTCCTGTATGGAAACGACCCATCATCAGCTTGAAAATTAAATAGGGAGTTTAGAACAAGTGTTAAGTGTTCTTGATCCGCATTTTCAAAATTAGGACCTGTGTAACCAATTGCAGATGTTAATGGCGTTTCGTTGTTCATTATGGAGCGAACCGTGTCTGCGATCCCCCAAATAGATGATAATTCATTTTGTGAAGTTTGCCAGTTAAATTTAATATCAAAATATTGACTAGTTACATTATCTGCTCTGAGATTATCATTACGCTTTACAGTCTCCCTGAAAACATCCATTTTTAGAGTATTGTGATCTTCTGAGTCTAAAGAATTACCCATTACGATTTGGAATATAAGCCAGTATTCCTCTGGCATGCTTTCCTCTGCTCTGTCGGATGCTTTCCAAACATCGCTGTCAGGATAAGAGAACTCTTCCCTTTGACTCATCTCTCTTCCTAAATCTGGAGAAAAACCTGCAAAAATAAAAAGGAAGAAAGCAAGGAAGGCAAACATTGAAAGTTGCCAGCGTTTTAGCGATGAATATGCGCCACTCATATGTGAGTTCTGATGCACTGTAATTAAAGGTATTTACCTAATGCTCAATAGCTGGAATTAGTTGGGATACAAAATGCTCATACTCATCTCCCAAATGAATGTAACATCTGACCCAAGGATAAAATCTTCCGTCTTGTGCTTCAATGAATCTCCAAACATGACCTTCGCCTTCTAAGTCCTCTGCAAGTAGAATGTCTCCTCTACGAATTACAACATTGTGCTCAGAATCATCCGAATCAACTCCACAACTTTTGAACTCCAGACAACCGCTCAAAGAAAGTACTAATTGCCTTCTAGGTGCCGTATGAGCTAATTTGGGGCCTTCACCTTCTACATTTTCTGGAACTGGAGTAACCGCAAATTGTGTTTTGACATCGCCTGAATTATCTCCTAAGTTCTTATTCACTAATAAAGATGAAAATAAACCTACAGAACCTAAACCTGTCTTCGGTTCTATCGGAATTTGCATCTTGGCAAATCTAGTGTGTCCACTACTGTCAGTATACATTCTGACTACTGGTATACCCTCTGTCATAACAGAGGGTTACCAACCAGTTATTTAGGTTTAGTGGATTCTGCGGCGTAGACCAGCTGCGCCAACCAAAACCAATGAACCGAATACGAAACCAAGACTTGGTACTTCTTCGTCCTCTATTGCTTGTTGAACTGGATCATCTGTTCCGTTACCGACTGTAACTTGACCAACCATGCCCAATTGCGCATGAGGTGCACATACATAGTAGTGTACTTTGTTATCTTCTGTGAATGTGTGCCTGAAATCAACGGTCATTGCAGGTTCACCGCTACTGAATCCAAAGTCAATTGCTGTTAAATTTGAAGTTGAATCGTATTCTCCTTCTAACTCAACTACATTGTGTGCCATTGCTGCATCTTCCCATTGCCAGCATACAGTTTCACCTACTTTAATTGTTAGCTTAACAGGATCGAAAGCCATACCATCGGCTGATAATCCAACTACGACGTCACAATCTGGTTGTGGTTCGGATTTAGCAAAGGTAATATTTACTGGACCTGAACCGGTCATAACTCCTTCGTCATCTACATCACAGTTATCGCAACTAATGAATTCATAGCCTTCAAGCATTTCAATTTTTAATGTCCAAAGTTGTTCATCTTCGAATGGAATATATGCCTCATGAGTATCCAATGAATCATCTACGCCATCGAAAGAAATATTGAACGCAAAAGTACAAGTCAAAGGTTGACCTGCGTTGTCGTCGATATTTCCTAACAAGTGAGAATCATCTGCTGAAGGTCTGCAGTCATCTCCTGCATCTTGTGGATCTTGAATTCCAATGATTCCGTCAAGAAGTGCTGGATTGTCATCGTTGTCATGATCATCGTGGTCATCATGGTCTCCATGGTCGTCATGGTCTCCGTGGTCGCCATGGTCATCATGATGATCATTGTGGTCATCGTGGTCTCCATTGTGGCCATCATCAAGCATGTACATTGCTTCATCCAATACACATTGTGCGACATCATTGTCTACATTTTCAGGATCTCCACCACACATTTCTAAGAAATCATCAACAGTCCATTCTTCCTCATTCTCGTCATAGTAATATTCATCATTGAACCAGTCTACAATTGCCTGAAGGTCATTAGTACTGTCCCAGCTTGAAACATCAAAGTAGTCGAGTGTCATGGAACTGCCATCATGGTGGTCATCATGGTGGTCATCATGGTGGTCGAAGAAGCCTTCGTCAGCCATTGCATATAATATATCTAATACATTCTCTGCAGCCGTTGTTGCGTTCATGTCACCATCTTCATATGCTGTCATATTTTCCCTAAATGCAAAAGCAAGCACCATTCCATCGAACATATCATCACAGTCTATTTCGTTATCATTGTCATCGTAACAAATATAATCATATTCTGGATAAGGCATGTGTATTCTATCATTACCTTCGACTAATGTCTCGGTCCCATTATCATAGCTAAAGAAAGCATTGTGAACTTTGCCATCCCACTCTGATACAGTTGTACCATCGGAAGTCTGGACCATATTCATGAATAAGACGTCATGTTGTCCATCAAATGCTGTAACTAATGTGTAATTTCCTGGAGTCAATTCAACATCCATAATAGCTCTGTTACAGTCTTCCATGCTATCCGGGCATTCTGGGTCATTATTGTAGTCTGTTGATGCAGAACCAACTAATCCCGATTCTGTATCTGAAGAATCGAAGTTCTCATACAAGTAAATAGAGGGAGAAGATCCATAACAGTAATCGTATTCTCCGTCTAAATCATAATCATGACATACAGTAGAATAAGATACAAATGTTCCTTCGAATCCGTCTTCGCCTACAGTAAATGCACGTTCATCATAAAGAACGAAATTCCCAAGTATACTATCATCATGTAGTCTCATCACTTCTGAAAAATCTGCCATTGGGTGATCATCAGTAACGTTTCCTGACATGTTCATTGATGTTCCATCTTGTGTGTGCATAGTATGCATGTAGTTACCTGTTTGACAGTCCAGTTCCTCGTCATTATATGAATGGCATTCTCCTACTGTTACCAATGTGTAAGTATTTCCTGCCACTAAATTAGCAGGTATGAAATTGCTACAATCTGTGAAAGTTTTGTTATCGTCTCCCCAGTAACAATTGTAAATTTCACCTGACATGAAGGCTTCGTGATCTGGAGTTAACTCAGTTCCAAGAGAATCTCCTGTAAATTCGCCTGACAACAAGTAGATACTTCCGTACCAATAATCTGAGCCTGAGTGATCTTCATCTTCACCATCATCACAATCGTCTTCACCGTTGTTTACTTGTGTAATCCATACTGTGCTTCCGTCATGACAATCAAACCAATTAACTTCGTCTCCAACACAGTCGTCATCATCCCATTTTTGACAATCGTCTGAAGTATCGTTCGGTGTATTACTATCATACCATTGCTCATCTGCACCATCTTCACAGTCTGCATATCCATCATTTACCCAGTAAAATGGAACTTCATCTCCATTACCACAGATGAAATTTGGTGATTCGTAGTGCTCCTCAACAAATTCTGAATAAATTTTTGCAATACCGTCAGTTTCTGAGGTAAAAGTGTAGAGGTCGTATTTTCCTGGACCCCAGTTATATGATGAGTCTCCATCGGTTCCATCGTCATCACCATCATTAAACATACTTTGAATAGCATTGTTTGACAAAAATTCTTCAGCAGTAATATCTCCATCTTCATATTGAAACATTGCATGGAAGAAATTACCTTCATTATCATGGGAATCACATGCGCCTGGATTATCATTACAGAAATCATACATCATTCTTTGGCATGACATTCCTGCCATATTGTTGTCTTGACAATCTTCCATCATGTCACATTCATCATCAGTGAGACCTGGTGGACAACTCCACCCGTCGTGACCGCCGTGATTATCCTCGTCAACCCACATTAAACCTGCATCGTTACAATCTTCTGGTGATATGTCGTGAACAATTTCGTGATTTTCCATATCGTAACAGTAAGATCCTCCTGGACCGTGATCATCGTGGTTATCGTCATCTCCCATCATCAAAAAGTGTTCATAACATTCACTTGTTATTTCACCTGGATTGCCACCCATCATATCTTCGCACATTTCTGCTAAATCTTCTCTAAAGTCGTCAGACTCATCTACAGGATAATCGCCTTCAATAGTTACTAACCAATCTCCTAAACTCTCCATTTTAATGTGTACACGGAAGTTTTCTAGATCCCAATTATCATCACCGCGGTCATCATCGCCATTTGGTCCGCTATTTGCTGGAACCCACATTAAGCCTGCTGCATCACAATCTTCCTGAGAAGTAATTGAAAAATCAATTTCGTGAATGCCAATGTCATAACATACCATCATTGAGTCAGGTCCATCATCGGAACTTGTAACATCTGAGACAAATCTCTGGTACTCATTTTCATCTATGACACCATCATCGCCGCTGTATTGGTCAAAAATACCCCTACATTGCTCCTCTGATTGATCTTCAGGACAAATGTCCATCATTTCGTTAAATTCTATGGTGCCATTACCATTTTCATCTAAGTCTGAGAACGATGGAAGACCGTGGTCATTGTGATCTCCATTATCTTCATCATGGTCGTGGTCATGTTCTTCGTCATCGTGATTTTCATGGTCTGCACTTGCATTGTAAGCTGGGATAGCTACAAATGCACTTAAGACCATCATGAAAATTACTGCTAGCGCTGCTAGTCTGCCTGCGTTCATGACGCTTTCTAGAAATGAGCGTATTTATAGATTGAGTTATTTTTAGGGTAGCCTAAAAGAAGCTCAAAACACTGTTGGGAGCGGGTGAGCGCTCCCTTATGTGTGTTGTCTTTACAGACGACGTGATATCAGTGCTATGCCGATAACTGCCAATACACCTAGTACTAATCCAAAGCCAGGTGTTTCTTCATCATCTCCAGAGTAAGGAGTAGATGTTTCAGATTCTGCTGAGTCTCCAACTATTACTTTTCCAACCATTTGCATTCCAACATGTGGCTCACAAATGTAATGGAAGGTTGTTGCTTCTGTAAAAGTATGTCTGAAATCAACAGTCTTTGCTGTCTCTCCACTGTAAATTCCTCCTTCTTTCCTCATTTGATCTCCCTCTGAAGAAATTTCGGCAACATTGTGTAGATCAGCTGAATCTGTCCATTGCCAGCATACAGTTTCTCCTACCTTGATAGTTAGAGAAGCTGGGCTGTAAGCATATCCTGTAGAGTCAAGGCCTATAACATGATCGCATGTAGGCATTGAATCTTCTTCCTTAGACTCTTCTTCCTTGACCGGCATCAGTACCTTGTCGATGACATGAATAACTCCGTTGCTAACAGGAACATCTGCAATGATTACAGTTGCATCGTTTACTGAGACTGTGTCACCTATCATGAATGAGAGTTTATCACCGCTAAGAGCTGTAGCTTCCATTCCATCTGTCAAATCAGATGACATTACCTTTCCGCTAACAACATGCATTAGTAAAATATCTGCAAGAGCTGATATTTTCTCATCGGTGTCATAATCATCAAGATTAATTCCTGCAGCTGTAAATGCTTCGTCTGTTGGAGCGAATACTGTGAAAGGACCCTGCCCTCTAAGTGTTGTAGTCAAATTGGCTTTCTCTAGAGCTGCAACCAAAGAAGTGTGTACAGTAGTGGCTGCTGCCGTAGTTGGAATGTCTACGGAAGGAATCCAAGATTTATCGCAAGTATCTGCTGTCTTAGAGACATCAACAGTGTGGCTAACTGGATCATAGCATATTTCACCTGCTGGTGGAATCATTACTTTGTCAATGACGTGAATTACTCCATTACTAACTGGAACATCAGCCAAGACAACTTTGGCTCCATTGACTGATACATTACCTTCAGAGATACTGAAAGCCAAAATACCGCCATTCAATGAAGTAGCTCTCATCCCATTAGAGAGGTCAGTTGACATTACTTTACCGCCTACTACGTGGTAGGTCAAGATGTTTGCAAGAGTCTCTGCGTCGAAATCATCCAAATTGATACCTGCATCTTCAAAAGCGGCATCCGAAGGAGCGAATACAGTGAAAGGTCCCTCACCTTTTAGGGTTTCTGTCAAGTTGGCTTTTGTAATTGCTGCCACTAGAGAAGTGTGTATGGTTGTAGCTGCTGCTGTAGTAGGAATATCTACAGCGGAAGTCCACATTTTATCACAAGTTTCTGCTGTTTTTGTTAAATCTACTGTGTGAGTGTCCATGTCATAACATATTTCACCTTCACTTGGAGTGTCTGGTGACATTGAAGGTGGCATCAGAACTTTATCAATGATATGAATAATTCCGTTGGATGTTTCCACGTCGGCCGTTGTAACACTTGCTTCTCCGTTGAGAACTACTGCTCCTTGTCCGTAAATGTTTACTGTGATTGGCTCTTGAATTAGTGAATTGATTTCCATTCCATCTTCAAGTTCGCTTGCCATGACACTTCCCATTGTTACATGATAAGACAAGATTTTAGCTAGTGTATCATTTTCTTCATCTGTATCAAAGTCACTGAGATTCAACCCTATTTCTTCGAATGCAGAATCTGTAGGAGCAAATACAGTGTATGGTCCTTCAGCTGAAAGTACACCTACCAAGTTAGCATGAGCTAGAGCTGCAACTAGTGAGCTGTGATCACCGGTTGAAGCTGCTGTTGCTGGTATGTTTGGCAATGTAACCGTTTCAGTAAGTGTGAATTCGCCAACCATGTTTGAGTGTACGGTGCAGTAGAAACTCAAAGTTTCGTCAACTGTAAAACCTTCTTCGAACGAAATTGTAAAAGTTTCTGAGCCAGTTATTCCTGAGCTACTCGAACCATCACCAGTCAAACTTACTTTTTCACTGGATTCTTGTTCATAACCGGAGTCACTGACATAAAATGGGTGGCTGGTAGCTCCATTAAGTCTGTGGAAGGTGTATGTGTGTGTGATGTCTAGTTCGCTGATTTCTGTTGTTCCTTCAGAGTCTGCGTAAAAATTAAAGTAAGGCTCAGACATTGAACCCCCACTGACATACACATGAGTGACATCGTCACTTTCTTCGGCACTAGCTCCGTAGCTAGATTGATCTATACCAACGCTCAAAGCCAACATGATTACGAGCGGCGTAAACATGAAAGGAGCGTAATCTTTCATAATTTTCAAAACTGTGAAAACCGTAAAAACCGCCATGGCGGCAACGGCAGGCACTAGTCTGATAATTTGTTCAACAATTGTTGCATTCATAACCTATTCTGTGCGGGAAGTTATTTAAAAGTTAATAAACTGGTGACTAACTATCAATTACTAGTGCCAACTATCTAGAAATTCTATTTTTGTCGACGATAATCGCCAATACTTTTAACGGCTGCAGACATGCATTTAGTCACTTTTTTAGCAGTAGGAATGTGTAATTTTTCATCTGGACCATGAGCGTTACCACCAGGCCCTCCAGCTCCCGTTATTATGAATTTAGAATCTCTGTATCTGGCCTGCAACATTGCCATTACAGGAATTGTTCCGCCTATGTATAAATCCATTGAAGAATTTCCATAAAATTCACGGCAAGCTCTCTCTAAATCATTAGAGACTGAATCTGGTAACTTTGGTGAAAGAAATCCATCTGCTACTTCCGTCATTTCAGCTGTTACATGAGCTCCGTTTGGAGGATTATCTTCTAATAATTTCTGAACTTTGGAAGCGATGGATGAAGCATCCAATCCAGGTGGAGTTCTGATCGAAATTTTCAAATCCGTATTAGTCCTTAACACATTTCCAGCAGAATGTATTGCAGGAATACCGTCAGCCCCTATAACCGAAAGACTTGGTTTAAGGTTCATAGTGATGAAAATATCTAAAGGGTCTTCGACTTGCTTCTTCACGCCTTCTAGAAGTGGAAAATCTTTCAAATCTTTACCTTTCATCTTTACTATTTGGGAACAGGTATCCTTCATTTCAGAAGTTACTTCTGTGTGCAGCCATTCAGGCAAAATTTCTCCCGTATTCTCATCTTCTATTCGTGATAATAATTGCCTTGCTAGTCTAAATGAGGAAGGCATTACGCCACTTCCGTGACCTGAATGAACTCCTACTGATGAAACTTTGACAGAGAGAGTACCTGCAACTATTCCTCTAAGACTTTGTGTAACCCAGAGCCGGTCATAATCCATTCCGCCAGTATCTAAAACAATGACTAAATCTGGAATGCCTAACTGAGGTTTGAGCTCGTCCAGGTATAATTCTAGATCCGGAGAACCGCTTTCTTCGCCTGTTTCAATAAGAAATCGACAAGTAGGGTGAGAAAGCCCTTGTTCTTGCAGCCCTAAAACAGATAAGACACCTGCATATCCTCCGTATCCATCATCTACACTTCCTCTGCCATAAAGCCAACCATCTTCTATTACAGGTTTCCATGGCCCTTTACCTTTAGACCAACCTGTAGCTTCAGGTTGCTTATCTAAATGAGAATAAAATAAAATCTCACCTTCCGCGTCTCCATCAATTGTAACTAGAAGCACTGGGGACCTACCGCTCAATCTGTGAACTGAAACGCTCGTTCTTTCCAAAGGTAAACTTTTGACCCATGATATAAAGGTCTCAATTGCAGCATCCAAAAATCCATTTTCCTCCCAATCTGAATCAAATGAAGGCGATAAAGCAGGAATCTCTATGAACTCACAAAGGCTTGGCAATGCTGACTCATCCCATTTTTTATCGATGAAATCTGAAAGTCTTGAAAAGTCTAAAGATTTCATAAATCAATGCCTTTCTTTTCTATTGTAAGCAATTATTAAAACTGATAACAAAGCGAAAGCGAAATTGAAACCAGGGATATTTCCATCTTCTGTAACTTCCTTAAGAATTTGCGAAGATGAACAGCCTTCAATATCAACTGATTCTCCTACTGGAGTTCCAGGACATCTATCGCTATCATCATCGATTCCATCGTTATCATCATCCATATCATTTTCATCTAAAATTCCATCGTTATCATCGTCCTCGTCAAACTCATCTACAATCCCATCATTATCTGCATCTGGATCTCCCTCTTCCTTCAAAATCTCATTTCTTTCGTCGTCAGTCAATGGAGTTGCTTTAACATAGGTTAAAACATCTGTTCCATTTTTATCATCCCAGACCCATTGAGGTATAAGTGCCTCGTAATGATTAGTACCGTTCATCTCAAATTCTACAACTATTCCGGTCCAGTCGAGGTGGCAACGATTATCATTCAGGACTTTATCAAAACCCCAAACTTCTAAACAATCTTCAGGACCTGCCTCGTTAGGTTCTCCTTCTGCCCAAAACTCATTACTGAAATTTTCACCTGTTACCCATTCCCAGCCATCTGCAGGCTCCTGGTAATTTAGATTATCCATATTGTGAAATCCTCCAAGCCAATAAGATTGACCATCTAGCAATGAGAAAATCAACTCCGCCTCTTCCTTGCTAGTTATAGTCGCAAGATGGCCATTGACTCCTTCATAGGTTAATGTTTCAGCGTATTCTACCGCTTCGTGCCAGTCATAAGCAGCATAATTTGGAAATCCTTGCCCAAAAGTTGCTTCCAATTTGCCTACTGTACCATTCTCAGCTGAAAATCCAATCCAACCATAAGGAGGTTTGTAATAATTATCAGTTTCGTATGGCCAAACATTTGTACTTTCTGATTCAATATTTGTAAAAACCTCACCATAACCTAGCCCAAAGTAGAAATTCGTTTCCTTACCTTTGAAATC
>Ga0207985_1000089_pt1 | contig 22347 bp, 20 predicted proteins | sample ETNtaG_3_FD_185761 | JGI IMG/M metagenome (GOLD analysis project Ga0207985, IMG submission 185761) | Marine microbial and viral communities from oxygen minimum zone, Eastern Pacific Ocean - ETNP201302SV84 (SPAdes) (version 2) | ecosystem: Environmental > Aquatic > Marine > Unclassified ...
GAGACCTCCAAAAGGCCTGTTATTCTGGTATTATCGGTCAAATATTGCATAACAAAGTTGTTGATTGTATCTATTCTATTCTAAATTGAAAATCAAAATTTAAAAATATGGCAAAAATTAAATTGATTCAAGAAAATCCTATTGTGGGAGACATATCAGGAAATCTTTTAATAGCAAAAAAAGAAGTTGAAAAGGCAAAAAAAGATGGTCTTGAATTGATTATTTTTAGCGAAATGTTTTTAACTGGATATCCGCCAGAAGATTTAGTTTTGAGGTCTGATTTTATGGAAAAAATAGAAGCCTCAATTGATGAATTATCAAATTTAACCTCAAATATTTCTATTATCATTGGAGCTCCTTCAAAAAAAAATGAAGAAATTTTTAATTCTGCTTATTTCTTAGATAAAAAAGAAATAAAAGAAATTTATTCAAAACAAATCTTGCCCAATTATAAAGAATTTGATGAAAGAAGATATTTTACTAGCGGCAAAGAAAATAAAATTATTGAATTTGATGGAATCAAATACGGACTATCTATTTGCGAAGATATATGGTCGGAAAAGTATGTTTCGAACTTAGTTAACGACGGAGCTGAAATTATTATTAATTTAAGCGCTTCTCCTTTTACAGTTACAAAAAAAATTACGAGAGAAAAGATGCTTTCTTCTTATTTAAGTAAATACGAAGTGCCAATAATTTATTTAAATCAAGTTGGTGGACAGGATGAATTAGTTTTTGATGGGTCATCCATGGTTTTTTTAAGTGAGAAAGAAATTTTTAAGCTTAAAAGTTTTGAAATTGACTCAAAGGAAGTAGAGATTACTAGGAGCGAAGAAATAAAACTTCATATTGATGAAGGAGAAAAATATGAATCTAATGAGTTAGCGGACATCTATGATGCCTTAGTTATGGGCACTAAGGATTATGTAGATAAGAATGGTTTCAAAGGTATTATTATAGGATCCTCCGGGGGCATTGATTCAGCTTTGACAGCAACAATTGCTTTTGATGCTTTAGGTTCTTCAAGAGTGAATACTGTGATGATGCCTTTTGATTATACAGCTGACATGAGTATTGAAGACGCAAAAGAGTTAGCGGAAAACCTTTCCATTAATCATTCAGTTATATCTATCAAAGAAATTTATGAATCCTTTTCAGATGCCTTAAAAACCTCCTTCAAAAATAAGGAAATAGATAAAACTGAGGAAAACCTGCAATCCCGTTGTAGAGGAGTTACTTTAATGGCTCTTTCAAATAAGTTAGGTTTTCTGGTTCTTACTACAGGAAATAAAAGTGAAGCCGCGGTAGGTTATTCAACTCTCTACGGCGACACAGCTGGCGGTTTTTCTGTTTTAAAAGATGTAAGCAAAACTTTAGTTTATAAATTATCTAATTTCAGAAATTCAAAAAACCTAGTGATTCCTAAAAGAATAATTGAGAGGCCTCCGTCGGCAGAATTAGCGCCTAATCAAAAAGACACCGATTCATTGCCAGATTATAGTATTTTGGATCCTATTATTGAAATGTATGTTGAGAAAGATATGAGTCCTGAGGAGATAATATCCGAGGGCTTTGATGGGGATGAAGTCAGGCGAATTTTAAGATTAATAGATTTAAATGAGTATAAAAGAAGACAGGTGCCAATAGGAATTAAAATTTCTGATAGAAATTTTGGAAAAGACAGAAGATATCCAATTACTAATGGATGGAGACCCTAAATCTAGGATTATTTTTTAAAAAAACCACTACATAGTGTGTAAAAAAGGTTTTTGCCTTATAATTGCCCTATATTTATGGTTAAAAGGTCTGTTTTTCAGCCTAAACAAGCTGAATTTAATCTTGCAATTGTTAATGGCGAGGAAGTATCTCTACCTTCAGACGACCTATATATTCCCCCAAATGCATTAAAGATTTTTCTGGAATCTTTTGAAGGCCCTCTTGATTTACTTCTGTATTTTATAAAAAAACAAAATTTAAATATTCTAGAAATAGATGTTTCTAGGATTACGGATCAATACGTTCAGTACATTGAATTGATGGAAAAGATTCAATTTGATTTAGTTGGAGAGTATCTTGTGATGGCTGCTTATTTAACAGAAATAAAATCAAGAATGATGTTGCCCAAAGAATTTGATGATGAAAATGAGGAAGATGATCCAAGAGCTGAGCTAATTAGAAGACTTCAAGAGTATGAGCGTTATAAAGAAGCTTCAAACAAGATTGAAAAATTACCAAGAGTAAATAGAGATTTTTATATTGCTTCTTCAGCGCTACCTGAATTTGAATCAAAAGAAAATTTTGCTTCTGTTGATTTAAGTCAAATAGCTCAAGTTTTTGCTGAATTGATCGAAAGACAAAAACTAAATGTTAACCATGTAATAGAGTTTGAAAAACTTTCTACTAGAGAAAAAATGTCCTACATTTTGGATCTTTTAGTAAATGACCAATATTTAGATTTTTTTAAAATTTGTATAGTCGAAGAAGGAAAAATTGGCGTCATTGTAAATTTTTTAGCTTTGTTAGAACTTGTCAAAGATTCTTTAATCACTTTAATCCAGTCTGAAGATTTCGGTCAAATTCATCTATCAGCTAAAGAGGAAATTCATTGATATGACTGAAAATATAGAAAAAATAGTCGAATCTTTATTACTTTCTTCTTCAAGACCTCTTACTGAAGCCGAAATTTTGAAAGCTTTTAATGATTCAGATGATGTTCATTTAGCTGATGTTAAAGATGCACTGAATAAGCTTAAGAATTTTTATTCTGATCGGAGTATAGAATTGGTTAAGGTAGCCAATGGATATAGATTAAAAGTGAAGCAAGATTACTCTACTTGGATATCAAAACTTTGGGAAACAAAACCTCAAAAGTTTTCGCGAGCAATGATGGAAACTCTTGCTTTAATCGCATACAAACAGCCAATCACTAGAGCTGAGATAGAAGAGGTGAGAGGAGTCTCAGTGAGCAGCCAAATAATTAGAAATTTAATGGATCGGGGATGGATTAAGGTAGTTGGACATAGAGACGTTCCAGGAAGGCCTTCTCTGCTTTCAACAACGAAAGATTTTTTAGACGACTTGAATTTAAGAAAATTATCAGATTTACCTGAGTTGCCTGATATTGGAAATATGCCAGATGAAATTCAGATGCCATTGCTTATTGAAGAGCAAAAAGAGGAAAAAGCCTCGATTCAGGAATAAAAATGTCAGTTCGCCTTCAAAAGGCTATCGCAGATTCTGGCATATGCTCAAGAAGAAAAGCTGAATTACTAATTGAATCCGGAAGAGTCTTTTTAAATAATAAAAAAGCTAAATTAGGCGATAAAGTAGAAGATTTAGATAAAATATTTATTGATGGCAAAGAGATTAAATTAATACGTACAAAAAAGAGACTCATTATTTACCACAAGCCAGTAGGCGAAATCTGTTCGAAATCAGGACAGGGCAAGCCAACAGTTTTTGACAATCTTCCAATTTTAAAAAATTCTAGATGGGTAGCATTAGGAAGATTAGACATCAACACAAGCGGACTGCTTTTGTTTTCAAATGATGGAGTTTTAGCAAACAAAATAATACACCCAAAGAAACAAGTAGAAAGAGAGTATTTAGCTAGGATAAGAGGCAAACCTAAGGAAGAAGATTTAAAAAAGCTCTTAAAAGGCATAAAAATTGAGGGAGAGTTTTTAAAATTCACTGATGTTGTTAGAGGCAGGACTACTAAATCTCATACTTGGTTTGCAATGGTGATTATGGAAGGTAAAAATAGAGCAGTTAGAAAATTATGGAATAGTTTAGGCTTTGAAGTTTCTAGACTAAAGAGAACAAGATTAGGGCACATTTTTTTACCCGCCGATCTTTCACCTGGCAAATATAGAGATCTAGAGGATAAAGAAATCAAAGACTTCTTTTAAGTAAATGCAAGAATTTCTTTAATATTCTTTATGTTGAAGCCATTTTTATTTAATGGAAATTTCTTATCTTTTATATATCCATATTCAGCAAAAACAGGAGTTATTTTTGCATTTCTTGCAGCCTCAAGGTCTCGCCAATTATCCCCCACATAAATTGTATCTTTAGGAAGTTGCTTCAATTCTCTTAAAGCGTATTTTAGTGAAGCTGGATCAGGCTTTCTTAAATTCTTAACATCATCCGGGCAAACTAATATTTTTGCTTTTTTATCCCATCCTAAAGATTTGAATATTTGAGCTGAAAATATTTTTGGTTTATTAGTTACTATTCCCCAAAGTATTCCTTTTTTTTCAAACAAAGAAATTAATTCTTCTACTCCTTCAAAAGGCTTAGATTCCAAAAAGACTTTTTTATATGCTTCTAAAAGAGAATTCCTTTTTTCTTCAAAATAAATACTTTGCTCATCTATGTTAAATCCCAAAGAAACCAAAGCCCCAGCTCCATCGGAAACTCTTTCCCTTACTTTTTCAAAATTTTGGCTTGGTTTGTTTTCTCTTTTTAGAACCTCATTCAAGGCCAGATGAAATTCTCTAGCTGTATCTAAAAGCGTACCGTCTAAATCAAATAGAAATAATTTATATTTTTTATTTAAGTTTTTCTGCATGGATTAAGTAGTTTACGTCTACGTCTTTTCCAAGCCAATATTTCTTAGTCAAAGGGTTATAACTCATCCCTATAATTTCTTTCACCTCTAGATCAGAATTTCTCATCATATTCGATAGTTCGGAAGGTTTGATAAATTTCTTGAATTCATGAGTGCCCTTAGGCAAAAGATTCAAAATATATTCCGCACCAATGATTGCAAAAAGAAAAGACTTGGGGTTTCTATTGATTGTTGAAAAAACTATTGTCCCACCCGGTTTACATAAATCTGAACAAGTCTGAACTAATTTTTGTGGGTCTGGAACATGCTCAATTGCTTCTAAACAAGTAACTACATCAAAAGCTTCTTTTTTTTCTGGCAAAAGCTCTTCAGCTTCTCCATTGATATAAGTTACGTCGCAATTGGTTTTTTTTGCATGAATTTGTGCTGTATTGATTGCAACTTCAGATATGTCGATGCCAGTAACATTAGCCCCAAAATTATGCAAAGCCTCTACAAGCAATCCCCCACCACAGGCGACATCAATTACATTTTTGTTTTTTAAATCGACCTTCTCTGAAACATAATTAGATCGCAGAGGATTTATAACATGAAGTGGTGCAAATTTTCCTTTTGGATCCCACCATTCCTCGGCGATTTGATTAAATTTTTCTTTTTCTGCGGGATCGATATTCATTAGAGAAGCATTATGTTAGATTTAATAGTTTTTTGTCATTAAAATTATGTAAATTTATATTCATATGAAAATTTTTTTTCCTAAAGAGCTAGATTCAGAAACAAGAGTTTCTATCACTCCCGATTTTTTAAAAAAATATCTAGACAGCGGTTTAAAGGTCTCTATAGAAACAGGCATGGGCTTGCATCTTGGATTTAAAGATGAAATCTACAAAGGACTTGGTGCAGAAATAGTTGATCGAAACAAAGGCCTCAAGGAAGGAAACATTATTTGTTCTGTAAACAAATTGTCTGGCGAAGATTTAGTAGATATACAAGAAAACTCTCTTATTGTTAGTTTTTTGGATCCTTTCAATAACAAAAATTTAGTTGAAGACATAAAAGCAAAGAAAATTTCTTCAATCAGCATGGAGTTAATCCCAAGAACTACTAGAGCTCAAAAAATGGACGCTCTTAGCTCTCAAGCAAATTTAGGTGGGTATGCAGCGGTTTTAATTGCTTCTAATATTCTTTCTAAGTCTTTCCCTATGATGATGACGGCAGCTGGAACAATTTCACCTTCTAAAGTTTTCGTTGTTGGGGTAGGCGTGGCTGGGCTTCAAGCAATTGCCACAGCTAAAAGACTAGGCGCCAAAGTAGAAGCTTTTGACACTAGGCCTGTTGTTGAAGAACAAGTAAAGTCTTTAGGCGCAAGATTTGTCAAAATTGATATTGGAGAAACCGAGGAAACATCACAAGGTTACGCGAAAGAATTAACAGCCGAACAGATAGACCTTCAAAGAGCTGGGATGAAAAAAGTATGCTCAAACTCGGATGTGATAATTACTACGGCTCAAGTTTTTGGGAGAAAAGCTCCTATCATAATCACCTCAGAGATGATAGAAGACATGAATCCTGGGAGTGTAATTGTAGATATGGCTGTAGGAACAGGTGGGAATGTTGAGGGTTCAAAACCAAATGAAAATATAGATTTAAATGGTATAACAATCGTGGGCAATACAAATCTTCCTGGAGAAGTTGCTGTTCATGCCAGTCAAGTTTATTCTGCAAATATATTTAATCTTATTGATGAATTTTGGGACCAAAAGAATTCTATATTAGAAATTACAGTAAACGACGAGATATTATCTGGGTGTCTTGTTACGCATAAAGGAGAATTTGTAAACTCGATAGTAAAAGAGAGGTATGGATGATGGATAGTCTTTTTATAATGTTATTGTTTGTTTTAATCCTAGCAATATTCTTAGGTTTTGAATTAATAAATAAAGTTCCATCTACTCTTCATACGCCTTTGATGTCTGGGGCAAATGCAATATCAGGAATAACTATCGTAGGCGCAATTCTTTCATCAGGTTCCGATAGTGTTCTTTTAACTACGATTCTCGGCACAGGAGCGGTTTTTTTTGCAACTATAAATGTTGTTGGCGGCTACTTAGTTACAAATAGAATGCTAGGAATGTTTAAAAAGAAATGAATATGTTTTTTCAATCAGAACTTTTCGTAAATCTTTCGTATATATTGGCTTCAATCTTATTTATTTTTGGATTAAAAATGCTCAGTTCTCCTGAGACGGCGCAGAGAGGTAACTTAATATCTGCTTTAGGAATGCTTTTAGCAATTATTGTAACTTTGATGGGCAATAATATAATTTCATATCAGTGGTTATCTATAGCTCTCATTGCTGGCGCAATTGTAGGAGCTTCAGCAGCATCTTTTGTAAAAATGACTACTATGCCTGAACTTGTGGCATTATTTAATGGTTTTGGCGGAATAGCTAGTCTGCTTGTGGGCTCTGCAGAATATTTAAATGTAACTTCTGCACTAAACGCAATTGCTCTCACTGCCGTTTTTCTGACTGTTTTAATAGGCGGAGTAACTTTTAGTGGTAGTTTGCTAGCCTTTGGAAAGTTATCTGAAATTATTAACGGAAAACCCTTTCTATATTTTGGTCAGAGAGTAGTTCTAATTATTTTTATTGTCTTATCTTTTGTATTGGGTACCGAAATTATTGTCGATAGTGGGCTCCTTGGAATCTCAAGATTCTATCTTTTAGTTTCCATAATCATTACTGCTCTAATATTGGGAGTACTATTAACAGCTCCCATTGGCGGTGCTGATATGCCTGTAATTATAGCTTTATTAAATAGCTATTCAGGCGTTGCTGCTGCTGCCGCTGGTTTTGTAATCAATAACAATGTTTTGATTGTGGCTGGTTCCTTAGTTGGTGCTAGTGGTTTGATACTTACAAACATAATGTGCAAAGCCATGAATAGGTCATTAATGAATGTTCTTTTTGGAGGTTTTGGAGCTGTTTCGTCGTCACAAGGAAAAGAGTCTGGAGAAATACAAGGAGAAGTTAAGCCAATTAATACTTCAGATGCATATTTAATTCTAGAGGCAGCAAATTCCGTTTTATTTGTTCCTGGATATGGAATGGCAGTGTCTCAAGCTCAACACAGCGTGAGAGAATTAGGAGAGCTCTTAGAAGAAAATGGATGCGAAGTAAACTATGGTATTCACCCTGTTGCGGGACGAATGCCTGGACATATGAATGTTTTATTAGCCGAAGCAAATGTATCATACGATCAATTAGTTGAGCCAGACGATGTGAATCCAATTATGGATACTGTAGATGTTTGTGTTGTTATTGGTGCAAATGACGTTGTTAATCCAGATGCCAGAGAAAACGAAGGTAGCCCAATTTATGGTATGCCTGTCATAGAAGTCGATAGAGCTAAAACAGTTTTTATCCTCAAAAGATCTATGGCTTCCGGGTTTGCTGGAATAGATAATCCTCTTTTTTTAAAAGAAAATTCAAGGATGTTATTTGGAGATGCCAAAGAATCAATTTCTACTTTAGTCTCTGAATTTAAGTCTTAAATTAGCCAATTTAAAGCCTTTATTATGCTGCTAGATGGTATAATTAAGCCTTTGAAATTGCATTTATTTTTTAAAAAAACTTTAATCTTTTTTAATAAAAATTCCTTATTTTATGGACGACATAGCTAAAGAAATAATTCCTATAAATATAGAAGAAGAGCTTAAAAATTCATACATGGAATACGCTATGAGCGTAATTGTGGGAAGAGCTTTACCTGATGCAAGAGATGGATTGAAGCCCGTTCATAGAAGGACTTTATTTGCAATGGATGTTTTAAACAATAATTGGAATTTAGCGCACAAGAAATCTGCAAGGATTGTAGGAGATGTAATTGGTAAATATCACCCTCATGGCGATGGAGCAGTTTACGAAACAATAGTCAGAATGGCTCAAGATTTTGCATTGAGATATCCGCTTGTAGATGGCCAAGGTAATTTTGGTTCTATGGACGGAGATGGCGCAGCCGCAATGAGATACACAGAAGTTAGAATGGCGAAAATTACTCAAGAACTTTTAGCTGATTTAAATAAAAATACCGTAGATTTTGTTGAAAATTATGACGGTACGGAATTCATTCCAGATGTATTACCTACCAAAATACCCAATTTACTAGTAAATGGATCAGCAGGAATTGCTGTTGGCATGGCTACCAACATGTTGCCTCATAATTTAACAGAATCAATAAATGCAAGTCTGGCTCTGTTAGAAAACCCCAATATTGAAATCGACGAGTTAATAAAAATAATTCCAGGACCAGATTTCCCTACAGGAGGAATAATAAATGGTTCTTCAGGGCTAATTGATGCAGCTAAAACTGGTAAAGGAAGAATAGTCTTGAGAGCAAAAGCAGAAATTGAAAATGATTCTAAAGAAAGATCAAAAATAATAATTTCTGAAATACCGTATCAACAAAATAAAGCTAAATTAGTTGAAAAAATTGCACAACTAGCTAGAGATAAAAAAGTTGAAGGTATGTCTGAGATTAGGGATGAATCGGATAAAGAAGGAGTAAGAATTGTAATAGAAATAAGATCTGGACAGAATCCAGAAGTAATTCTTAACAATTTATATTCTTTAACACCATTAGAAAGTGCCTTTGGAGTTAATAACGTCGCCCTCGTTAATAAAACCCCAAGGCTGCTTAACTTAAAAGAAATTTTAGAAATTTTTATTTCTCACAGAAGAACGGTTGTTTCTAGAAGAACAGAATTTGAACTGAATAAAGCAAAAGATAGGGGCCACATTCTCGAAGGTCTGGCCGTTTCGTTGGCTAATATCGATAAAGTGATAGATTTAATAAAAAGATCAAAAGATCCTCAAGTTGCTAAAGAAAAGCTCCTTTCAAGAAAATGGAAAGCCGGTGTTGTTTCAAAATTAATAAAAAATGCTGGAAAAATAACAACGAGACCAGAGTATTTAAGTAAAGATTTTGGCCTTTCTGGATCTTTATACAAATTATCACCAGTTCAAGCTCAGGCCATTCTAGATTTAAGACTCCAAAAATTGACTGGTTTAGAACAGGACAATTTAGTAAAGGAATACGAAGAAATTTTGAATGAAATAAAACTTCTTCAGAAAATCTTGGATGATCCTTCTGAATTGAAGAGAGTAATTAAAGAAGAATTGATTGAAATCAAAGATTTGTACGGCGACGAAAGAAAAACTCCTATTGAGGAAAGACTTGATTTATCAACTGAAGACTTAATTAAGCCTGAAGATATGGTCGTAACCATATCTCACGCAGGTTATGCTAAGACACAACCTTTAGATGTATATCAATCTCAAAGAAGAGGAGGAGTTGGAAAAGCAGCAGCATCGGTTAAGGAAGACGACTTTGTTGAGCAATTAATTGTTGCAAACACTCACAGAACTTTGCTGTGTTTTTCAAATTTAGGAAAAGTTTATTGGTTGAAAGTTTATGAAATACCTCAGGCATCACGTATTGCAAAAGGCAGGCCCTTAGTAAATTTAATTCAACTTGATGAATCTGAAAGAATAACCAGTCTTCTAAATGTAGAAACCTTTGATTCTGAGGGTTATGTCTTTATGGCAACTAAAAATGGAGTAGTTAAAAAAACTCCAATTGCCGATTTTAAATTACCTAGAAAATCTGGAAAAAGAGCGATCAAATTAGATAATTCGGATGAGTTAGTTGGAACCGCAATTACCGATGGTTCAAATAATTTGATGTTGATAAGTGATGCGGGAAAAGCTGTTTACTTCAATGAAAAAGATGCTAGGCCAATGGGAAGAGACACTAGAGGAGTGAAAGGGATTACTTTAGAAGAAAAACAATCAGTTATTGCTCTGATCATGCCTAATAAAGATAATGAAATTTTAACTGTTTCAGAAAATGGATATGGAAAACGCTCCAAAGTTGACGACTTTAGAAAAACAAGAAGGGGCGCCAAAGGAGTCATTGCTATGCAACTATCTGAAAGAAATGGCAAATTGATTTCTGCTAATCAGGTTTCAGAAGAAGATCAAGTAATATTGATTTCAGACAAAGGTACTTTAGTAAGAACAAAAGTTGCTGAAATAAGCGTTATAGGAAGAAATACTCAAGGAGTTAGAGTTATAAAATTAAAAGCCAATGAAAAATTGAATGGTATGGCTTTAGCATTAGAAAATGACTAGGAAAATATAAATAATGTCTAGAAAATTTAATTTTTGTGCAGGTCCCTCAGCTCTCCCAACTGATGTGCTAAATGATTTAAGAGAGGAAATACTGGATTTTCAGGGTTATGGTCTTTCAACAATGGAAATGAGTCATAGAAGCAAAGAATTTGTGGAAATTGCTGAAACAGCTAAGCAAGATCTAATAGATCTTTTAGATGTCAATGATGATTATGAGGTTTTGTTCGTTCAAGGAGGAGCGTCATTGCAATTTTCAATGGTGCCAATGAATTTACTGGCTAATTCTAATTCGTCATGTGATTATTTGGATGTAGGGCAATGGTCTGTCAAAGCTATAAAAGAAGCAAAAAAATATGGAAATGTAAATATCGCAGCTTCGTCGGCCGCCATTTCATATAAAAAATACCCGGCTCCTGAAAGTTGGAATTTAAATGAGAAATCTGATTATTTGCACTTAGTTATGAATGAGACTATAGACGGAGTTTGTTTAAGAGATCTTAATAATTTACCTGATTCTAATATAGTTGCTGATTGTTCTTCATGCATTCTTTCTGAACCCTTGGACATTTCGAAGTTTGGCTTGATTTATGCTGGGGCTCAAAAAAATATTGGACCGGCGGGACTTGCAATTATTATTATCAAAAAGGATTTGTTAAAGGATCATTCTCATCTGCCAGCTATGATGAACTATAAGACTTACGCAGATTCGGATTCAATGTACAACACACCACCAACATTCGCATGGTATTTATCAGGAAAGGTTTTTAAATGGTTGAAGAAAAATGGTGGATTAACGAACCAAAAAAAAGTGAATGAGTCAAAATCAACTAAGCTTTATACATTTATCGATGAGAATGAATTTTATTTTAATGACGTAGATAAAGACTCGAGATCAATCATGAACGTACCTTTTTTGTTAAAAGACGATTCGCTAAATTCAAAGTTTTTATCGGAATCTGAACAAGCTGGACTTTTGAATTTAGCAGGTCATAGGTCCGTTGGCGGCATGAGGGCCAGCATTTATAACGGCGTTAGTGAAGAAGCTGTTGATGCTTTAATTGATTTTATGAGAATTTTTTCTGAAAAAAATGGTTAAAAAGAAAATAAAGAAAGTAAATTTAAATTCTATAAGAACTCAAATTGATGCTGTTGACCAATCTATTTTGAAATCTCTTTCCAAGAGAGCAGATTTAGTGATTGCAGCAGGAGAAAATAAAAAAGAAGTGGGAGACAAGTCTTTTTATAAACCAGAGAGAGAAGCTCAAATAATCAATTCGTTAATTTCACAAAATAAAAGTAGATTAGATAAAAATCATATAAAAAATATATACAAAGAGATTATTTCAGCGTGTTTTTCGTTAGAAAAAAAAATAGAAATCTTTTTTTTGGGGCCTAAGGGCACTTATTCTGAGCTAGCGGCAATAGAACATTTTGGTAAATCTGCAAAAAGAACTTCTTGCTCAGATATAAAACAAATTTTTTTAAAGATTGATGAAGAAAACTCTTTTGGAGTTGTTCCGGTAGAAAATTCGTCGGAGGGTTCTGTTAATCAAACATTAGATTGCCTGCAAAGTGAAGAGTTAACTATATGTGGAGAGTTAGAACTATCTGTTAAGCATGCTTTTTTGAGCAAATCAAAAAAACTTGAGAATGTGCACACGATATTTGGACACGAACAAGCCCTTTCTCAATGTAGACTTTGGTTAAGCAAAAAAATCCCAAATGCTAAAGCAATCTCTGTTGAAAGCAGTGGAATTGCGTTAGAAAAAGCTAAAAGGTTAAATAATGTTGCTGCAATTGCTCACGCATCAAATGCAAATGAGTTTAAATTAAATATCTTAAGAAGAAATATAGAAGATCTAAAAGATAACACAACTAGGTTTCTTGTTATTGGTAAGATAAACGTAAAAAAAAGCGGCAAAGATAAAACATCTATTTTGATATCTTTGGATAACAAACCGGGGGCTCTGTCTAAAGTTTTAAAAGTTTTCGAATCAAATAAGATTAATTTATCTCATATTCAATCAAGACCAAATAAATCTGATAAATGGCAATATTCTTTTTTTCTTGACTTCGAAGGCCACGCTGAAGATATCAAAGTAAAAAAACTAATGAAAAAATTATCATCGGTTACGCAAAGTCTTAAATTTTTAGGCTCTTACCCTAAATCATATTGATGACTGATTCTTTGTTAGATAGGGTGAATAAAGGTATCTTAGGTTTAAAACCCTATGAGCCTGGTAAACCTATAGATGAAACTCAAAAAGAGCTTGGAATTAAGAATATAATAAAGTTAGCCAGCAACGAAAATCCGCTAGGAATCAGTCCAAAGGCTTTAAAAGTAATCTCCGAAAATAAGGATCTAAATAGATATCCTGACGGGAATGCAACATCTTTTAAAGAGGTCGTTTCTCAAATGGAAAAAATCGAAACCTCAATGATTACTGTTGGAAATGGTTCTAATGATTTAATAGAATTTGTCTCAAAGTGTTTTCTATCAGAAGGAGACAATGCAATTTACTCTCAACATGGTTTTGCCATTTACCCTTTAGCAATAAAATCCACTGGCGCAAAAGCGATTAAAGCTAAAGCTAGAGATTGGGGTCACGATCTAAACTTAATGAAAGATCTTGTTGATGAAAATACTAAAGTGATTTTTCTAGCAACTCCAAATAATCCTACAGGAACTGTTTTAGAGTCTAATGTTGTCGAAGAATTTTTGGATGCAATTCCTTCTAATATAGCTGTATTTATTGATCAAGCTTACTTTGAATACATAGAAGAAGATAAATACAAAATTTCATTTGATTTGGTTAAAAAATATAAAAACTTAATTATTTCAAGAAGTTTTTCAAAAGCTCATGGCTTAGCTGCTTTAAGACTTGGCTATGCAGTTAGTTCAGAGGAAATTGCTGAATTTTTAAATCGAGTTAGGCAGCCTTTTAATACTAATTCTTTGGCTCTTGCTGCTGGAATTGAGGCAATTTCTGATAACGAGCACATAGCTCGGTCAATAGAAATTAATAAATTTGGGATGGAAAAAATAAAAAAAGCTTTCGATGCTCTTGATTTTAAATACATCGAATCTTTTGGTAATTTTATAAGTTTTGACTCTCAAATGGATTCTGATTCAAGTTTTGATTTCTTTTTACGAAAAGGAATTATCCTGCGTTCGTTAAAAGTTTATGAAATGCCTCAGCATCTCAGAGTTTCAATAGGTTTGGATGATGAAATGGACGCATTTATCAAAGCTTTGAAACAATATAAAAAGGCTCTTTAGATGCTTGAAAAAAATATTCAAATAGGAATAGTAGGGTTAGGCCTTATAGGCGGATCAATTGCTAAAACTCTTAGCAAAAAAGGCTACAAGGTTTATGCAAATGATTTAGATAAGAAATCGTTAACAAGTGCCTTAAATGAAAAAAAGATTGATGGCCTTTTAGAAGACTTAGATCAAAATAATCCATTTATTTTGATTTTTACAATTCCAGTTTTGTCTATCGATAAAGAGCTCATAAAAAATAAACATTTATTATCTAAAGCCTTGTGCGTTACTGATGGCTTAAGTGTAAAAGATCCTTTAAAAATCGAGATAGAAGATAAAAAAATAAATACTAAAAATTTCATTCTCTCTCATCCGATAGCTGGATCAGAAAAAAGTGGCTATTTAAATTCCGAAGAAAATTTATTTGAGGGCAAGATAGTTGTCATTACAGAATTATCTGATACTTCTCAATCTACCAAAGATATTTGTAAAGATTTTTGGACACTTTTGGGCGCTAAAACGATACAAATAAATTCAAAACATCACGATAAATACTTTGCAAAAACCAGTCATTTGCCCCATCTGATAGCTTTTGCATTAATGTCCATGATCTCAAAATCTAAAGAAACAAAAAAAGAAATTTTTACTGGTGGAGGGTTGAGAGATTTCACTAGAATTGCTTCTAGCGATCCTAAAATGTGGGAAGATATTTTTATATCAAATCAAATTAATATGCTTGAAGTTATAAAAAGTTTTAAGTCAGAATTAGATCAATTAGAAAAATTAATAGAAGAAAGTGAATCAGATAAACTAAATCAATTTATAACAACTGCAAAAAAGTATAGAGATTCTCTAATTTAGGATGCATTTAAAATTATCAAAAAGTAAAAATTTGAGCGGTCAAGTGACTATTCCTGGAGATAAATCTATTTCTCATAGATCAATAATTCTATCTTCTTTAGCTGAAGGAACCTCAGAAATATCGGGATTTCTGAAAGGCGAAGATTGCCTGGCCACTCTAAATTCATTTAAAAAAATGGGTGTAAAAATAGAGGAAGAAGATAAAAAAATATATGTTCATGGTGTGGGTTTACATGGTTTAAAAAAACCAACTGGAAATTTGGATTTAGGAAATTCAGGAACTTCCATGAGACTTTTAGCAGGATTGTTATCAGGCCAACAGTTTTCTTCTAATTTAATTGGAGATTCTTCACTTAGTTCAAGGCCTATGAAAAGAATCTTAGAACCTTTGAGAGAAATGGGAGCTTCTATATTTGCAAATGCGAATACTGCTCCACTCTCTATAAAACCTTCAAATAAATTAAATGGAATTTCTTATGAGTTGCCAGTTGCAAGTGCTCAAGTTAAATCTTGTATTCTATTAGCGGGTTTATATGCAGATTCCGATACCCAGGTCATAGAGAACCATTTGACTAGAGACCATACTGAGAAAATGTTTAAAAAATTTGGTATTGAAATAGACGAGAACTATAAAGATTCAAAAAAGATAATTAAAATTTCTCCTCCTAAAAAAATAAATCCTTCAAACTTGAACATTCCTGGCGACTTTTCATCAGCATCCTTTTTCATAGTTGCTGGCTTAATCATTCCTAACTCTGAAATTACCCTTAAAAATGTTGGAATAAACTCTTCAAGAACAGCTCTTATAAAAGTTTTAATTGAAATGGGAGCCGATATAAAAATAAAGAATATTAAAGATGACTATGAAAAAATTGCTGATATTGAAATTAAAACTTCGAACCTTAAATCAATAGTTTTAAACGAAGAACTTATACCTAATCTGATAGATGAATTACCAATTCTTTTTATTGCAGCCGCTTTTGCAAGAGGCAAAACAATAATTAGAGGAGCAGAAGAGTTGAGAACAAAAGAGTCTGATAGATTGGAGGCTATGAGTAATTCTTTAAGAGTTTTAGGAGTAGAATCAAAAAATTATTCAGATGGTATTGATATTATTGGGAAGAGAAACTTAAAAAGTTCAGTTATCATTGACTCATTTGGAGACCATAGAATCGCCATGGCTTCTTCAATAGCTTGTTCTATGTTAGAAGGTGAAAATATAATAAAAAACGTAGAAAACATTCAAACTTCTTTTCCAAATTTTATTGAAACTTGCTGTTCCCTGGGAATAAAGGTTGAATCATTTTGACTATGAATCCAAACATTATAACGATTGATGGTCCAAGTGGTGTTGGAAAAGGCACTCTCGCTAGAAATCTTTCAGATGAGTTAGATTGGGTCGTATTAGATAGTGGCTCTTTGTATAGAATGGTTGGATATCTTTCCTTAAAGAATAATACAAAAGATTTTTCTAAAATAAGTAAAAAAATTAACAAAGAAGAAATTTCTTTTAAGTTTTTAAAAAAAAACTCAAACATTTCTTTGTTTTTAGGAGAAGATGACCTAACAGAGTTTATAAGAAATGAAGAGGTAGCTAAACTTGCATCTGAATTTGCAGTTATGCCAAAAGTAAGAGATTATCTTTTTAAAATTCAAAGGTCTTTTTTAGAAAAAGGCAAAGGGCTTATCGCAGATGGGAGAGATATGGGAACAGTACTTTTTCCTGAAGCAAAATATAAATTTTTCATAACTGCATCCGCAAAAGAAAGAGCAAGAAGAAGAGAGAATCAGTTGAAAGAAATGGGATTGAGCGTTAATATGCGCAACCTTCAAGAGCGAATTGAGGAGAGAGATAAAAAAGATTCTTCTAGAGTTATTTCTCCTTTGGTTCCAGCTGAAGATGCAGTTGTGATAGATTCTTCAAATATTGGAATCTATGAGCTTAAAGACAAAGTTTTAAATTTAATAAGGAGTTAAATGGAACAAACAACTTTTTCCAAGATGCTAGATGAAAATCTAGATTCTTTAAATTTTAAGGTAGGTTCACTGATTTCTGGAGTAATTGTAGATTTGACAGATGATTGGGTTGTTGTTCATGTTGGTTTAAAGTCTGAACCAATAATTGCTAGAAACGAATTTCTAGCAGATGAAGCAGAAAAAAAACTTGAAATAGGCGATGAAGTAAAAGTAACTTTAGAAGCTATTGAAGATGGTCACGGATCAACAAGAGTATCAAGATTGAGAGCTATGCATGATGAGAGCTGGTCTAAATTAGAAGAATCTCTTAACGCCGGTACTATTATAAAAGGATATATTACAGGAAAAGTAAGAGGAGGCATGACAGTCGAAGTAGGTGGAGTAAGAGCTTTTCTTCCTGGATCATTAGTTGATACAAGACCACTTGAAAGTTTTGATCACTTAGAAAAATCCTTTCAAGAATTTAAAGTCATTAAATTAGATAAAGAAAAAAGTAACGTTGTTTTATCAAGAAAAGCTGTCCAAGAGGATATTAATTCAGAAGAAAGAGAAAAGATATTTGCAACCATTCAAGAAGGCTCCCAAATATCTGGGATCATCAAAAATTTAACTGATTACGGAGCTTTTGTAGATTTGGGCGGGATTGACGGCTTATTGCATATCACTGATATAACCTGGAAAAGAATAAATCATCCTTCTGAGGTTTTGACTGTTGGAGAGGAATTAGAGCTTAAGGTCACAAAATTTGATAAAGAGAAATCAAGAATTTCCCTGGGCTTAAAACAACTATCCGAAGATCCTTGGGAAAATATCAAAGAAACTTATCCTGTAAATTCTATTAATAAAGCCAAAGTTTCTAGCTTAACTGATTATGGTTTTTTTGCCGAACTTGATTCAAATACCGAGGGGTTAGTACACGTTTCTGAAATTGACTGGACAAACAAAAATATACATCCTTCAAAAGTAGTTTCTGTGGGTGACGAAGTTGATGTGATGGTTTTGGAAATTGATATTGAAAAAAGAAGGATTTCTCTTGGCATGAAACAATGCGTTGAAAATCCTTGGCTAGTCTTCTCAGATAACCACAGTCTAGGAGATAAAGTTGAAGGCGAGGTAAGTTCATTAACTGATTTTGGAATGTTTGTTGGTCTTGACGGAGGCATAGATGGGCTCATACATCTTTCAGATTTGTCTTGGACTGAAAAAGAAGAAGAAGCTGCGAAAAATTATAAAAAAGGGCAAAAGGTTGAAGCAGTTATTTTAGCTATGGACGCCCACAAAGAAAGAATATCTTTAGGAATCAAACAATTAACTGAAGATCACTTTGAAACTTTTGCTAAAGAAAACCCTAAAGGCACTAAATTAGTTGCTAAGGTCTTAAGCATTGCTGAAGAATCAATTAATTTAACGGTTGGTTCAGATATACCTGCTGTTTTAAAGCTCAAAGAGGTTAAGGATAATATTCCGGAAGTCGGGTCTGAAATAGAAGCCTTAGTTACTTCAATTGGCAGAAAAGACAGATTGATAAATTTGTCTATTAGAGCAATGGAAAAGGCAGAAGAAAAATCAATTCTCAAAGAAAACGTAGAAAAAAATAAACAAATTGAAGCTTCAAGTAAAACTTCAATAGGTGATTTAATCAAGGATGAAATAGAAGAAAGTACAACTAAGAAAGATGAAGAAGTCTGACCTTCTAGAAAATTTCAAAAAAAGATTAAGTTACTTATCAAACACGGATTCAACAACTTCTTTTGAATTAATTTTAAAAGCTATTAACGAAAATCTCGAAAAGGGAGAAAGAATAGAAGTAAGAGGTTTTGGTGCGCTATCGACTAGAATTAGAAAACCTATTAGAGGTAGAAACCCCAATTCTGGAGAAGCCATAGAATTATCAGAAAGAAAAGTACCCTACTTCAGAGCATCTAAGAAATTAAACCAAAAGTTAAACTAAATTAATTTTTGCTATCTGCTGATATAATTTTTCTTGTGAAATACTTATATCTAATCTTTTTTTTATCGGTTCTAGGATATCTAATCTTATTTTTTAATTTAAATAATTCTTTTGTAGATTTGGATTTTTACTTTTATAAATTAAACGGAACAACTTTAGGATTTATCACCTTAGTTGCTTTTTTTTTAGGAATGGTCTTAAGTTATTTTTTACAACTTCCAGTTCTATTAAGAAAGAGAAAAGTTAAATCAAAGAATAATGACAGTTAAGCTAAAGCCAAAACAGACAATAATTGCCCTTGATGTAAATTCTCTGGAAGAAATCAAGAGCCTGCTTTCTATCATTGATAAAGATTTGTTTAGATTGAAGGTTGGAAAACAGCTTTTTACTTCTCAAGGACCAAGGGCAATTGATGAATTAAAATCTTTAGGTTTTGATATATTTTTAGATTTAAAACTTCATGATATCCCCAACACCGTATCTAAATCTTTAGCAAATATTTGCAATTTGGGAGTGTGGATGTCAAATATTCACCTGTTAGGGGGAAGAGAGATGATTGAGGAAGCATCATCTACGGTAAGAAAAATAAACAGCGAGATGATTTTGGTTGGAGTGACTATTTTGACCAGTTTGAATGAAAATAATTTAATCGAACTAGGTTTTAAATCTAGCTCTGAGGAAATTGCATTAAATTTAGCTCAGTTAGGGAAAGAAAATGGTATCGACGGAGTAGTGTGTTCTATAGAGGATACAAGTGGAATCAAAGCTTCAATGGGTAGCGATTTCCTATCGGTCACACCTGGAGTAAGAATGCTTCAAGAAAATGATGATCAAAAAAGATCAGGATCTATCTATGACGCGATAAACTATGGTTCAGATTATGTTGTCGTTGGAAGAGAAATTACTCAAGCTAAAGATCCAGAAGGAGTTTTAAAAAAAATAGAATCCTTGATAGTTTAAAAATGAAATTTTTAAAGATAAAGATGGTTCTTTTCACTATATTTTTTGTTGCTTGTTCTGATTCAAATAATCTTGAATACAATGGAGTAGTAGTTACGAGACATCATTTAGCATCTGATGTAGGAGCTAAAATTTTAAAACAGGGGGGGAATGCTTTTGATAGTGCAATTGCTGTTGCATTCGCTTTAGCGGTGGTAAATCCTTCAGCTGGTAATTTAGGAGGCGGAGGATTTGTTGTTTATTTTAAAAATAATAAAATTTATACAATTGACTATAGAGAAAAAGCGCCAATTAAATCTCATAAAGATATGTACTTAAATTCGGAAGGAGATGTCATCAAGGGATTAAGTCTGGAATCTTATTTGGCATCAGGAACACCAGGGACAGTAGCGGGATTAATTCAACTACATAAAGATGAAGCATCTATGCCTCTAGAAAAGCTAATTGCTCCCGCTATAGTTTTAGCAGAAGAAGGATTTAGACTGTCTCTATTTCAAGCTCAATATTTAAATAAATATGCTCAAAAATTTAAGAAAAACAAAGAAGCGGAAAAAATTTTCGTAAAAGAAGGTGGGTGGAAGAAGGGCGATTTTCTTGTTCAAAAAGATTTGGCTAAATCCTTATCTTTAATAGCCAAAAATGGAAGTAAAGCTTTTTATGATGGAGATATAACAACAAAAATTCTTCGTGATTTTAAAGATAATGAGGGGATATTTATCAAAGAAGATTTTTTAAGCTATGAGATTAGGAAATTAGATCCCCTTTGCGGTACTTACAAAACTTATCAAATATGTTCTATGCCACCTCCGAGTTCCGGGGGAGTCGCAATTATTCAGATGTTGAATATCCTTGAAAATTTTGACTTAAAGAATTTTTCTCACAATTCTCTAGAATACATTCATCTGTTAAAAAATATTATGAGTTTCGCTTATGCTGATAGATCGGTTTTTCTAGGAGACCCAGAATATTTTAATGTTCCAATTAATGAATTAATTTCAAAAGTTTATGCCAAAAAAATAGCAAAAAAAATCAAAAATAAAGAAACTTTTAATATACAACCTGGAATGTTGATGAAAGAAAGTGATGAAACAACTCATTTTTCAATCATAGATAAATGGGGAAATTCAGTAAGCAACACTTATACCTTGAATGGTGCCTATGGCTCAGGAATAGTCGCAAAAGGTACGGGAATTTTAATGAATAATGAAATGGATGATTTTTCGCAAAAACCAGGTTATCCAAATTTATATGGACTCGTAGGTTCAGAGGCAAATAAAATTGAACCAAAAAAAAGCCCTTTATCATCTATGTCTCCTGTAATAGTTACTAAAGATAAAATTCCTTATCTTATTACTGGCTCTCCTGGAGGATCGACGATTATAAATTCTATCTTTCAAGAAATTATTAATATTTTGGATTTTGAAATGAGCCTTGAAGAGTCATCAAATAAAAATAGAATTCATTATCAGTGGCAACCAGATATTATATTTTATGAGGACCTGGAAAAAGATGTCCTCGAAAAGTTAGAGAAAGACTTCGTTTTAAGAAAAAGAAAGCTTGGAGAAATCCAATCAATCTTAAAAACCTCGGACGGGTATAAAGGATATTCTGATACAAGACGACCAGATGGAAAATCAATTGAGATTCATTAACAAAAAAGAAGTATTCAATAAAAAAATTGAATTACCAGAAGATTCTGGAATTTATCAGTTTTATGATGAAAATGAAAAGCTTCTATATGTCGGTAAAGCTAAAAATTTAAAAAATAGAGTTTCAAGCTATTTAAACAAAGGAGCAAATAAAAAAGCCTCTTTGTTAAGAAATCAAATTAAATACCTAGAACTGATAATAACTAAAACTGAATCTGATGCTTTGATTTTAGAACAAAGTTTGATAAGAAAAAAAAAGCCTCCTTTTAATGTTCAATTTAGAGATGATAAATCCTATCCAATGATTCATATATCATCGAATAAAGAATTTCCAGAAATATATGTTTCTAGAAAAAAACAAAAAGAAGGTGTTTCCTTTGGACCCTATGCAAATGTTAATGCAATGAGAAAAAACATTGAAATAATTCAAAAAGTTTTTCAAATAAGAAATTGTAAGGACGTTAATTTCAAAAATAGATCAAGACCATGCATAGAACACCAAATTGGAAAATGTTCTGCGCCTTGCGTAGGTTTGATTTCAGAAAAAGAATATAGAGAAAATGTGGAAGAGGCCAAAAATTTTCTAAATGGCGAAAACAAATCAATTTTAAAAAGCTTTTACACAAAAATGGATGATTATTCAAATCGTCAAGATTACGAACGAGCGAAATTGTACAGAGACAAAATAAATGCAATTAGAGACACTCAAAAAAATCAAAGCATTCTCACTCTATATGAAGATATTGACGTCATTGCTATAAGTTCAGATTCTTTTAGTACTTGCTTAAGCTTGGTTCAAATAAGAGATGGCTGGATAAGTGCAACCAAAAACTTTTTCCCAGAAACAAAAAATATATTTACAAATGAAGATTTATTAGAAAAATTCATTGCATCATATTATTTTGAATCTCCTGAAAA
>Ga0207985_1000091_pt1 | contig 21894 bp, 27 predicted proteins | sample ETNtaG_3_FD_185761 | JGI IMG/M metagenome (GOLD analysis project Ga0207985, IMG submission 185761) | Marine microbial and viral communities from oxygen minimum zone, Eastern Pacific Ocean - ETNP201302SV84 (SPAdes) (version 2) | ecosystem: Environmental > Aquatic > Marine > Unclassified ...
TCACTATTGAGACTAAGTCATATTTATTCATTTTTCTCCTATGGACACTTATACGTGGCTTCTTTCGAAGCAGGTACCTATTAATTTAATACTAGAAATAGACTATGACAGAATTTTTTTAATTTCTTTTTTCCACTCTTTAACATCATTTTCAGTAATTTTGCCCGCTTCATATGAGTGAAGTTCTGTTGGAAATTCTTTATTTTCTACTTCTTTTTTAAAGTATTCGAGGGCTTTTACAACTTGTTCGTGTTGGTTTGAGTATCTTTTTACAAATTTTGCGTCAATATATTCTTTAGACTTCATTCCTATAAGATCATGAAAAACTAAAACCTGTCCATCAACATTTACCCCTGCACCTATTCCTATTGTTGGTATAGATACTTTTTCCGTAAGCACTTCTGCAACAATTGAGGGTACTCCCTCAAGAACCATTGAAAAACATCCGAGTGATTCTAGTAGTACAGCCTCCTCTAATAGATCTGTTGCTAACTTTAGTGTTTTACCTTGAACTTTATACCCACCCATCATGTTTTTAGATTGGGGAGTTAATCCTAAATGTCCCATTACTGGTATTTCTGCGTTGATTATTGCCTCTATAATATCTTTTCTTTTAAAGCCACCTTCAAGCTTGACCGCATCGGCTTTGCCTTCCTGAATAAACCTTGCGGCATTTTGGACTGCTTCTTCTTTTGTATTGTGATAGCTCATGTATGGCATATCTGCAACAACTAGGCAGTTTGGTTTTGCACGAGTAACAGCTTTAACATGATGCAACATCTCATCCATAGTTACAGACAAAGTATCATCATGGCCCAAAACAACCTGAGCTAAAGAATCGCCAACAAGTATAATATCAATCTGAGCTTCTGAAACTGCTTTTGACGTTGGGAAGTCATAAGCTGTCATCATTGTTATCTGACGTTTAGACTTAAAATCTAATATTTTAGGTACTGTTATTTTCATATTCCTCTCTCCGCCTTGTAGGTCGAAGGATTAATTTAATTATATATCTAACTTAGATTTTTTAAACTTTTTTTTAATTTAGGTTTTAGATATTTAAGCAATAACATTCTTATATGAGTTATTTAAAAACCTTCCTGTTGTTAATATTAATATCATGTTCAGTAACGACAGAAAAGACAATTATGAGTGAAGGTTACGAAAAGGCTTATTTTGCTGGGGGCTGTTTTTGGTGCATGGAACCACCCTTTGAAGACTTAGATGGGGTAATTGAAGCTACGTCTGGATATATGGGTGGAAGTGTAGAAAATCCAACATATGAAGAGGTAACAACTGGCACAACCGGACATGCAGAAGTTGTTGAAATACTCTATGATCCCAAAATAGTCAGCTATGAAGAATTGCTAGAAGTTTTTTGGAGAAATATTGACCCAACAGCGCTAAATTATCAATTTGCCGACGTTGGTACTCAATACAGAACAGAAATATTTACAGTTGGAGAAAATCAAAAAAAATTAGCAGAAAATTCTAAAGTTGAGTTAGAAAATTCTGGAAAATTTAACAAACCAATTGTAACTGCAATCACTGATGCTCCAGCATTTTATATTGCTGAAGAATATCATCAAGATTTCTATAAAAAACAGAGTATGCGTTATCAAATGTATGCCGAAGCAAGTGGAAGAAAAGGTTACTTAAAAGAGACATGGGAGAAAGACTAGTTTTTTAACGTTTGATATAGCGTTTCTTTCCACTCCTTGTTGTCGATTTCCCAAATAACATTTATATTTTTTGTGGTGTGCGACCAGTTTTCATCTATATGAGGTTCGCTTTCACCTACATTTAGTTCATCAACTATTGTCATTCCGCGCGCTGGTCCATCTAATACAATTTTTACATGATGCCTACTTGCTTTAATGACAACCTTTTCATTTAACGCAACTGCCATTGCAACTGGGTCAGGTAAACCTAGGCCAGGATCACCAAGCCAATTTTGACTTGAATCTAAAGCATGTTTGTTACAGTCAATTGCAAAGTCGCCTTTGGCAGTCTCAAAACTATATACATAATCCATTTCATCCTCTGTCAAGTTTGCCCCACCTCTGCACAGTTCCCAACCAATCATTGTGATATCAGGATGACCAGATTTAAAAACAATTTCAGCTGCTTCAGGGTCACACCAAATATTGTATTCAGCAGCTGGGGTGACATTTCCAACTGTAGTAGAAGCACCTCCCATAATATATATATCTTTTATTTTTTGATACGACTCGGGATACTCCAATACAAATTGTCCCAGATTTGTTAAGGGACCTAGAGTAACCAATGTAATTTCATTTGGATATTGGTTAATTAATGTATTTAACACTTCTTTATAGTCAGATTTATATGCTGTAGACTTTGGTTCAGGATAATTCATATTACCCATTCCATCAGGACCATGGAACCAGTCTGCATGTGCTCTTTTTTTTATCATTGGTTTGTCGTAGCCAACATATACGGGCGTATCTTTTTTGCATAGCTCAATGGTGTATCGAGCATTGATGCTTCCTTGTTCTACAGGCATATTTCCTGATACAATACTCACACCTAATACTTCAACGTCTGGCGTCTCTAAAGCCATGAGTAATGCAACTGCATCATCAGAAGCGGTATCGGTATCTATAAAAAATTTTCTTTTTGTCATATTAATACATTGTTGTGTAGGTTAAATGATGAGGAAAATGTGTTGCATGGTAATGCTTCCAAAGTCTGTAATCAAGTTGGGGTATTATTAAACTTTCAACATCTTTTCTTCTTCTATTCACACTCTCAGTAAGTTTTGCTGTTGCATATATTGTAGCTGCACGTATCTCAATTTCTTCAGTTGAATTTCTTTCTACCATTTTTCCATTCATAATTTTTTCTTCTAACTCTTCTGAATATTGAGTTATTTTCATGACGATAAGGGCAACCGGTACAATATAGTCTGCAAATGCTGTCATTGATTCCATATCTTCTATTCTAAAATAACCCGAGTGAGCAAGCTCTCCATGAATGCCCCAAAATGCTAATTGTGCTAATTTGTAAAAATTTACCTCTTTGTCTAGATAAATTGAAGAGTCATCAAATCGTGGAAACTCTAAAACTAATCTTTCAATTAACCCCTCACCATTTGCATAAAGTCTTCGAGGGCCATTTTTTATAAAATTCAACCAATCCCCTTCGTAACTATCTACAAGTTTTGTTCCTACAACATTCAATATTTCTACTCGTTCTTGTAACATTGGCATTTTAATATTTCCCTCGAAAATTTTTTCTAATTCTTCAATTGTTAATTTTTCTAAGACTTCACCATTAAGTAAGTCTATTCCAGAATCTATTGCTTCATGTACCTGAGTAAACATGGCTTCACTGTCCGAAAGTTTTTGGCCATCTCGGTCTATTGCATACTTAATCGAGGTATCAAAATCAGTAAAAGCAAAGTTTAAAGTGTTAATAAGCATTGTGGTTCGAATAAAATTATCAGGATCTTTATTAGTTTTATTATTTTTAGGAAGTCCAAACTCTTCATATGCTAGCCAATCAGCGACTATTTCAATTTGTTTTTCACTGATTGATATGTGTTGGGCATTATCAATTACATTCCCCATAGAGCTCAAAACTTTAGATTCCCAATTAACACCCATAAATCAAATCATAGTAGATAAAACAATAAAATATTTTTATAATTCTTGTATGGCTTCAAAAATCTGTATTGTTGGTAGCTCTAATATTGATCAAATTGCTTATGTAGATAACACACCATCTGACGGTGAAACTGTTTTTGGTAATGAATACAAAATGGGTTTTGGCGGAAAGGGAGCAAATCAAGCTGTTATGGCAGGGCTTATGGGTGCTGAAACATATATGATAACTTGCTTAGGCGACGATGTATATGCAGATATGACTATAGAAAATTATAAAAAAAGCGGCGTTAATGTTGACTTTATTCAAAGAGTGCCTGGATCAAGCGGAGTTGCTCCAATATGGGTCGATAGCTCAGGACAAAATAGGATCATTGTTGTGTCTGGTGCTAATGATTTAATTAATGGTGATGACGCTATAGAAGCTATAAAAAAAATAGAAGATTTAGAGGTCATAATTGGACAATTTGAAATTCCACTTGAAGAAACTGAAAAAGTTTTTCAGTATGCCAAGGCCAACAGCATTACAACAATTTTAAATCCAGCACCGGCTAAAGTCCCATCACAAATTCTTTTAGACTCAACAGATTGGTTTATTCCAAATGAGGTAGAATTCGAAACTATTTCAGGATTAAATGCATTTGAAGATTCAAATTTAATTAAGTACTCTAATTCTATTGAATCAAATTTAATTGTTACCCTCGGCGAAGAAGGAGCTGCCTATGTCAATGAAGAAGGTTCTGTGATAAAGATTAAAGCTCCAGAAGTTAATGCCATTGATACTACAGGTGCTGGAGATGCTTTTGTTGGTGCCTTTTCATACGGAATAGCATCAGGATATACAACTAAAGACGCGATAAAAATTGGTGTTGAAAAAGCTTCTGATTCTGTGACTAGACCTGGCACCCAATCTTCATATTCAATATAATGGTTGTTTTACCCCTAAGAGAACAACTCATTTTGTTAGCAACATTTGTGATTATTTTTATTGTATTTTGGATAGATGAAAAAAGGATAAAAGATAAAAATCACATCTTAAACAAAATTTTTTATTACTTACCCTCTTACAACAATGATCAAAGAACTGGATTTGGGTTAGTTACTATTGCAGCAGTTGGGTCGGTATTTGGTGTTTATTTATATCTTTCTGTAATTCTTCTAATTGCTGGTCTTGCTTTTTTATACAAAGGGAGAAATTAAGAGTCTTTACTCCAGAATCTAACTTGCGGTAATATTTTATTTTTCATTTTATATCGCATTATAGAAATACCAAGAAGTGATGATCCTAAAGATACAAATAAGAAAGAAGTTATATTTCCTAAATTCACAAAATATGCAAATATAAATGGACCTAAAATAAGGCCTGGTAATCTAAACGCAGTCAACATTGCATTTGTGTTACCCGCATCTCCAACTTTTCCAATCTCTACTGAAATATTGCTTTGTGATGTTACAAATGTTCCAGAACCCAATCCTGCAAAAATAAATATTAGATTTTGGAATGTCAAAGGATTTAATATAAACAGCATGCTGGCTATAAAATGAAAAAGTAATCCGCAAATATATGTAGTTTTGAATCCTAATCTTGAGGCAAGAATTGGAACTATAAAACTTCCTATACTCTGACTTATTAACAATAAGGTAATCCATATCCCAATTTTTGCTGAATCTAATTGGTAATAATTAATTAGCCATATTGTAAAAAATGGAGTAATTGATTCAGGAACTACACTAACAATATTTGATAACGCAATAGCTCTTACATCTTTACTATTTTGATATATTTCATACCATTCCTTTAATTTATTTTTAATTATTACTAAATTTAATTTTTTCTTATTTTGACTAATCCCTTTTGGCTCTCTTATCAAAATTAAAGGGATTAACGATAGTGAAGTTATAGCAATTACTACCAATAAACCGTCTGAAAAGCCTTCAACCAAACCCTTTGCTTGAATTCTAAAATCTACGTATCTAGAGACTAAAAAACCAGCTAATGATCCTGTAGTGAGATTTGCTGCAAAAAATATTGCCCTGTGTTTATAGAGGACTCTAGAAACTAAATCAAAATAAGCAGGAAGAATTGCTCCTGCACTATAGACGAAAATTCCGTACGTAATAAGAAAAAATGCAAGTATGAATGAAGAGTCTTGAAAATAATTTAAAGTTAGGTAAATTAGGACGAATCCTAATCTTTCTAAAATTCCCCATTTAATTACATCAAGTTTTGAATCTTCTTCTTTTTTTCTATTTGATGAAGAGATAAATTGGCCAAAAATATTTAAAAAATAAAAAATTATTATTACAGATGGTGCAGCAAACCACGCTCCTGATATTTCAAAAGCTACATCAGGTGTGTAACTCAATGGTATAAGTAGTGCAAAAGCAGAACCAAAACCAATACTATCTAAAATGAACATTGTGTAATTAAAGACAAAGTTGTCTTTTATATATTCAGAGCTTGTTTGAGTCAATTAGTTTACTACTTTTTACCAAGAAGCCTTATGGCAAAAGTTGCACCAAAAATTATGGATAAAAATGCTGTACCACAAAAAATTACAATGAAAGAACCGGCAAAAGGAGTTAATGAAAAACCGTCCAATGGCACAAATGCATTAAAATTTGCTCTTCCATAAAATACAAGAACAATCGGTGCTAGAGAAAGAATAGACAATACTGTTTCTTTTGTCGTAAATTCTTTATATCTCAGCAGTGTTCTTTCTTTGCTGGCACCAAAAGCTCTTGTTTCAAGACTCATAGATAGCTGAGAAACTCTATCTATAGCTCCTGCAAAAACTGGAATTATTGATGGTAATAAAGCCTTAAATCCCTGGGCTTCCATGGCTCTTGATTTTTGTGCGGATAAAATAATTCCAAATTCTCTTTGAAGAATAGGAATTAGTTGCAAAGTTGTTGTTATCATAAAATTGACTGTATAAGGCACACGAGCTTTTTGTAAAGCTGAAGACAATTCTCCAGGGTGTAAAGTCATCAACATTAATATAGACCATGTACATATGCATAAAATGCGGCTACTGAAAAGCATCCCGTAAAGAATTGATTCAGTATACAAAGAAAAAGGACCAAGTTCTGCTAGTAGTTCTGGATTCTCAAATACAGCTGGAGGGACAATCGATTGAAGAAATATCATTGCAAATGCTGCAGGAAAGAAAATAACCATAGCTCTTACATAGCTTGGAAAAGTTTTAGTAAGAACAACAAATACTAAACCAACTAAAGTTAGTGAATAATTCACATAGGGATTTTTGTTAAAAAAGCAAAATATTACAAATGAGCCAACCCAGTAAAACTTTACAAAAGGATGTGCTTTATGAAAAAAAGAATCACCAGGAACATATGCTCCGACTGGTACTCTTGCCATTATGAACCTTCCTCGATTTGTAAACTTGATTCAAGTATCATGTTAATTGATTCTGTCATATTTGCTTTGTATTCTTCTTTTGTTAAAGATTCTTGTTTGGCTTGATCTCCAGCAACTAATAAGACTGCTCCTGTCCTTAATTTTCTAAAAGAACCAACAACAAACAATGTTGCTGCTTCCATTTCTGAGCAAAGAACACCTCCTTTAACCCACGCATCCCATTTTTGAAGCAATTCTGAAGCAATAGGCATTCCTTCCGGATTGTGTTGTCCATAGAATGAATCTTTTGACTGTACAATCCCAACATGGTGAATTAATTCAGCTTCTTTTGCTGATTGAATTAATGCAGAAACCATATCATGTGAAGCAACTGCTGGAAACTCTATGGGCATGTATTGCACTGATGTACCTTCATATCTGACAGCTCCTGTTGCAATAACTTTATCTCCTACTCTTGTGTATTCTTGCATAGCTCCAGAAGTTCCAAGTCTTACAAATGTTTTTGCACCTACGTTTGCTAATTCTTCTACAGCGATTGCAGTTGATGGACAACCAATTCCTGTTGATGTTACAGAAACTGAGCGACCCTTATAAACTCCGGTCATAGTTTTGTACTCTCTATTATCTGCTACTAATGTTGCCGAGTCAAAATGCTCAGCTATGAATTCAACCCTTCCTGGATCACCAGGTAGTATTACAAAATCGGATACATCTCCAGTTTTTAGTTGGACATGGTATTGAAGATCTACGTCTAGTAATCCTGCTTTGGTTTTTTCATCATTAGCTGACATTTCTTTCCCTTTCCATATAAGTTATACTCTCTAAAACTATTTCTGTCATCTTCTTTATAGTTTCTTTATCGGATGTTTCTACTGCTAAAATTGCACCTGCTTCTATTCTTTTAATTTGTGATAAAGTAAACAATGTTGCCGCTTCCATTTCAGAAGCACCAACTCCTCCCCCTTGCCACGACTTCCATTTGAAATCTAAGTATGGAGCGACAGGCATTCTATCTGGTTCTGTTTCTCCAAAAAAAGAGTCTTTTGACTGACATATTCCGACTTTTGAATCTATATTTAAATTTTCTGAAGCTTTAATTAAACTACTAACAACATTATGTGATGCTATAGCTGGGAATTCAATTGGTATATACTGCTTGGATGTTCCATCATCTCTAACAGCTGCTGTGGCAATAAAAATATCTCCTTTTTTTGCTGATTTATCAACAGATCCAGATGTTCCAATCCTAATAAACACTTCAGCACCTATGTAAGATAACTCTTCAACAGCGATCGCTGTAGATGGGCAACCAATCCCTGTTGAGACTACAGAAACTTCAATACCCTTATGTGTACCTTTATATGCATTAAATTCTCTATTTTGTCCTTGGTTGGTTACATTCTCTAGAGATTCAGCTATAACAGGTACTCTATTGGGATCGCCCGGCACGATTACGTACCGGGCGACTTCACCAAATTTTATAGGTAAATGTTTAACTTGTTCAATTTTTTGAACAGCTTCCATTTACTTTTGGACTTATTTTGCTCTTAAGACAGCTAATCCACAGAATACTGTCAATAAACTTGCAACTAAGCATAAACCAGACAACATACCGAATGCTGCGTCTCCTGCCATTTCAGAAGATGCCCATGGATAAATTGCATACATTATACCTAGGCCGATAATACCAGCACCAAGACCATCTTTTGATGTTACTTCTCTCATACTATCCTCCTATCTACAAATTCATTGATACAACAGTAAGAATTACACCTACTACTGTACCTGCTGTAATTAAGACTGCTGTGCCCATATTTTCAGCTTTCATTATTGGACCAGTTACCTGCAAGTTTGTAGGTAATGCTCCTATAATTGCTAACGCCAAAAATGACGAAAGAATTTTATCGGCTGAAGAAACAATAATGTTACTTGAAAATACTGCTGCCCACATGTCATTTCCAGCTGCTAAAAGTCCAGCTGTCAAAACATCTGAGGCATGTCCTGTGGCTCCACCAAAAACAAATATAACGATTGGTGCTGCCATAAGTGATACAAAGATTGCTGATGCTACAGACAAACCAAAAAATCTTAGTTTATCGTTAGCAAAGCCCCACTTTGTTCCATATCCCCATACCAAAGCACCAACTACGTTGCATGCTGCGAATGGAATAGAAACTGGACCTGTTAAAAAGCCCATTGTTAGGTTTGTAATCACTCCAACTAATGCTCCCCACCAAGGACCTATTGTCATAGCAACAACTGCTGTTCCAATCATGTCCAAGAAGATAGGTAGCTTCAAAGCTCCAGCGACCGTTCCACCAATAACGTTCAAAACAGAAGCAACTGGTACTAATGCAATAACGTATGTTAATGGAACTCCACCGCCAGTAGAGCTACTTAGTTTTTCGCCTTGAGTGGCTTGTTCGTTCATCTAATCTCCCCCTCGAAAGAAATTACAATACTAGTAAATTAATTACAAGCATTGATTGGGTTTTTTAGCAATGGACCCAACAAACATTGTTAATTTTATTCTATTAACAAAATATATGGCGTGCAGGTTATTTTATGAAAATTTAAAAAATATGTTGTAACTCATTAGAAGAGGTGTTTAAAGAACTTTTTCTGCTTCCTCAACAGAAAGTACACTTTCGCCTTCTATATTTAAACCAACTTTTTGTGTAAAACTTGTAATTTGCGGTGGTAAGAGGTTTGTTTTGGATAGTATCTCGTTACTTGCAAATAACTTGGAGGGTGTTCCATCAAAAATTAATTCTGTATCACACATTACTAAAACCCTGTCTGTGTCTTCTGCAACAAGTGGCATATCGTGAGAAACTACTATTACTGTTTTGCCTTGGTCTTTTAATTTTTTTATTGCAGTTCTAATTGCTTTTATTCCAAGATAATCTTGGCCTGTTGTTGGTTCATCAAGAACCACAACATCAGGTTCCATAGCAATTATTGATGCCATTCCAACCGATTTTCTTAATGAAAATCCTAACCTGTAAGGATTAGTCTCTAAATAATCCGTTAATCCAAATTCTTCAGCAATGTTGCTAGCCCTATTTCTTACTTCCTCTTCGTCTAATCCAATATTGATCAAACCAAACTCTAACTCATCTCTTACAGAAGCCGCAAAAATTTGATGGTTTGGATTTTGAAATACATAACCTACTTTTCTTGCAAGAATATTCACAGAATGATCTAAAGTATCTAATTCTCCAATAAAAACATTACCTTGAGTGGGTTTTAATAAACCGTTCCAATGTTTAACTAGTGTGGTTTTTCCAGAACCGTTTTGTCCTACAACAGAGACTTGTTCTCCTTGTTCAATTTCAACATTTACATTGTTTACAGCAACCACGCCGTTTGGATATTTGTGTTGCAAATTAGATACTTTAATTTTTGTCATTTTTTATACATCTCAACTGACTCATCTAAGGTAACAGGAATTGAATTAAAATTTTTAGTTTTTCTTGAAGCTAGGTCGGTAACTTGAGGAACCCTAACACCAATATCTTCTTGGTGATCAACAAATCTTGGAAATATATCCTGTGGAGTTCCTATTTCATTAATTTTTCCCTCATCCAAAAGGACTAAAGTATCAGCAAATTCTGCAATAACTTCTACTTCATGTTCAGCAATTATTACAGTTAATCCTTCTTCTTGATTTAGACTTCTTGTAACAGAAAAGACTTCTTCTTTTCCAATTGGATCAAGATTAGATGTTGGTTCATCTAGAATTAAAATTTCTGGCTTCATTGCTAAAGCAGATGCCATTGCTAGCCTTTGTTGTTGTCCTCCAGATATTTCAAATGGAGATCTGTCTTCAAACCCCTCAAGACCGACAAGTTTTAATGATTCTGATATATTTTTTTCAATTGTAGTTTTTTCTACTCCTAAATTTTGAAGTCCTAGGGCCACTTCCTCAAAAACTGTTAGCTGACTCATTTGAAACTCTGGGTTATCAAAAATACTACCTACTTTAGTTGCAAGTTGCCTTACTGGAATCTTTGGTGGTACTTCACCCAATACTTCGATTGCTCCATACATATCAGCACTGATCATGTTTGGCACAATACCATTTAATGAAAGACAAAGTGTTGTTTTACCAGCACCATGTGCTCCTAACAAAGCAACAAATTCTCCTTTTTGAATTTCAATAGAGACCCCATCTAATGCATTTGTTTCTTCACCTAGATACTGGACAGTAAGATTTTCTATTTTTATTACAGACACAAAACCTCTTTTTTTTAATAAGGTTTTTTTTACAATGGTTACCTTTTAAACATTGAAATTAATTATAAATGTATTACACCATAGATAGAGACGTTTCACCAAAAATTTTTTATATTGTTACGAATTAGGTTTCAACTCATAGACTAAGCCAATATAATTATTTTATGAATATTCCAAATTTGCACCTACCAACAGAAGATCCTGACTTTATAAAAAATCCATATAAAAAAATGGGTGAATTTAGAGAAGAAACCCCTGTTTTTTGGGATGAAATAAATGGTTTGTATTTTTTTACACGGTATGAAGATGTAAGATCTATTCAGTCTACTAAGACATTCGGTACAACTTTTAATCATATTGAAGGTTTTGAAGAAGAGTTAACAGCTACCGATATTCCATTAACTTTTGTTGGGTATAAAAGATCTGATAAATATGCAACATATGATAATTTCTGGAAATCTGAAGAGTTTTCATTATTAAATCTTGAGGGAAAACTTCATAAAGAGCTTCGTGGTTTAGTAGCAAAAGCGTTTTTACCTAGATCAGTTCAACAATTAGTTCCCTACATGGAACATAAATCAGATGAGCTATTTGAAAAAAATAAAAGTGCAGAATTTGATATGTTAAAAGATTATGCCCAACCATATTCGGTAAGTATTATTGGAAAGCTTTTAGGCGTACCGGAGAGTGATCATTTAAAATTTTTAGATTGGTCCCATAAAATTGTAAAAATGTACGACTTTGAAGTTACGGAAGAAAATGCTAATAATGCTGAAGAAGCAGCAAAACAGTTTATTGATTACACACAAGATTTACTTGATAAAAGAAGAAAACAACCAGAAGATGACATGATTACTAGGTTGTCACAAGTTTCTGAAGACAATAATTATCTCACTGATGATCAAATCATATGTACAGTTATCTTGCTTCTTAATGCTGGCCATGAAGCAACCGTTAACACACTTGGTAATGGTCTTCATGCGCTTCTAACACTCAATCAATCATTTGAAGAAATCAAAAATGAAACTGAAGACATTAATGATGTGGTAGAAGAATTAATTAGATATGACAGCCCTTTACAATTTTTCCAAAGGTATGCATTAGAAGATGTAGAGATTGGTGGACACAATATTAGTAAAGGCTCAAAAGTTGCAATACTACTTGGCTCAGCGAATAGGGATCCTAGAGTATTTGAAAATCCTGATCAAATAAACTTTAAACGTGAAATGAAGGATCATAGCAGTTGGGGAGGAGGTATCCATTTTTGTATCGGTACTCATTTAGCAAAATTGGAACTGGGGGTATCTTTCAACCATATACTTGAAAAACAATTTAACTTAATAGAAGAACCTTCAAGAACTGGAGCTTTTGGAATCAGAGGATTTAAAAATCTTTTAGTTTCTGCCTAATTTTTCAATTTCAGGAATTATTTCACTTATATCATTTACAGTTACAGTCAACATGCCCTCGACAAACAAATTTCTATACCTTCTTTCATATGCATTAATAGCAATTACCGGCTTCTGCTTTGCAAAAGTATGACCAATTTCTGCTGAAGTTCCTGAGTCTATATCCTGTCCTGTCAAAAGAGCGACCGTCAAATCTGCAGCATCTAGTGCATTAAGATCATTTCTGAAAATTCTATCCTTTGTTTCTTGAGACATATCAGTTCCCTTGAGTTCAGATTCGTCTATTCCTGTTTGGTCTCTATGAGGCAAAAAACAATCGTAACCATTTCCTTCTAATTCTTTTGCAATTTCCTCAAGATACGTCTGCTCATGTTTATTAAAAAGTGGACCAGCTATATAAATTTTTTTAATCATGAAACTAAATTAGCAAAATTAATTAACCAATGCATAGCCAAATGATTTAAACTCGATGTATGGGGAAATCTAAAAACTATGGAATGAACACCAAAGCCCTTCACTCCAACAAGCGTTTTGAACCGATAACTGGAGACGTTATGCCTCCTCTCCACCTTTCCACAACTTATAAAAATGATGTACCAGGTGAATCAGAATATTTTTATGGAAGAATTAACAATCCAACTAGAGAATTGTTTGAGAGAACTTTATCTTCACTTGAAGGTATTGAAAACTACGAAGAACAACATGCTTTTGCGATGGCATCAGGAATGTCAGCTGTAAGCATAATTGCTGAAATAGCTAAACCGGGTGACAATGTTGTAATAACAAAAGATGTATACGGTGGAACTACAAATTACTTTTCACGAATAATTAGAGATCGTGAAGTAGAAGTAAATTTCTGTGACTTTGCAGATTATGATGCTTTAGATAGCTTGTTGAATGAAAAAACTAAACTCGTGTGGATAGAGTCACCATCCAATCCATCAATGAAATTATACGATTTGCAAAAAATCTCTGACTTAGTTCATCAATATGATGCTTTATTAGTTGCGGATAGTACTTTCTCAACACCATTTATTACAAGACCATTTGAACATGGTGTGGATATTATTATGCACTCTACCACGAAATATATTGGAGGACATAGTGATACCTTAGGTGGAGCTGTTTTGTGCAATGATCCTGAGTTGCATGAGACCTTGATGCTTTATCAAAGACAAGGTGGTGCAATTATGTCACCTTTTGATGCTTACTTAGTGCAACGAGGTCTATATACACTTGGTCCAAGAATAAAACTTCACTCTGAAAATGCTCATAAATTAGCAGAATACTTAGATAATTCTGAACACATAAAAGAAGTTAGATATCCTGGATTAAGTAACTTCGAAAATCATGAAATTGCAGTTAAACAAATGGACTACTTTGGTGGAATGATGAGTTTTTATCTAGAGGAACATATTAATCAGGAGAAATTTTGGCAATCGCTAGATTTATACAAACTTGCTGTCAGTCTAGGTGGTGTTGAAACATTAATTGAGCTTCCTTATTTAATGACTCATGATAATGCTCAAGATACAGAAGCTAGTGCTCCTGTTGACTTAATTAGAATTTCAGTCGGATTAGAAAATATTGAAGACTTAATTGAGGATATGGAATCTGCGCTCAATGCAGCAAAAAAATAAACAAACTAAAAACTATTTTGCTTATGCAATATATTCAGTAATTTTCACATCTTTACTTTTCATTATGTTTGGCTCAAATGGATGGGGTCCATCAGCAGCTAATGAACAAGCTATTGGAGAAATTTCTAGATGGTGTGAGAGGGTAAGTGGAGGTTTTTTTAGAGAACCTATAAACACATTAGGCAATTTGGGATTTGTAGCCGCAGGTTTGTTTATGTTTTACAAAATAACACAAGATGCAACAAATAACAGTAATCCTTTGTTTGGCTCATTCAAAATAGCCATACTTTATGCGTCTGCATCTACGTTCCTTGGTCCAGGCTCGATGGCAATGCACGGAACACACACTTCATTTGGAGCTTGGTTAGATAACGTATCAATGATTTCCTATATTTTAATTTTATGGATGTACAATTTGAAAATCCTCAAAAATTTATCAAATAGAACATTCTTTATTAGTTACTCTGTATTGCTTTCTTACTATGCATACAGCTATTGGTTTTTAGATTCTGGCCTAGGAATAGGTGTTGATTTATTTGAACTAAGTATTGGTTTGTGGATTTCAACAGAAATATTAATTAAACTTCCCAATTTCACTGGAAGGGTTGTAGCAACAGTAACAGTCCTAGTGGTTATGCAATTGTTTGGAATAGATGTTGTTAATTTAATAATAAATATTGAAGATAGTTGGAAATCATTTCTTAATTTAATTCCTGTATTCATTCCAAATGTAAACTCGAATGTTCAAAGAACTTATAGTCCCTGGGCTTTTCTTGGGTATATTTCTTTTTACAGTGCCTTTTGGATACGTGAAATTGGAATGCCAAATCATCCTTGGTGTAATCCAGACTCCTTACTTCAAGCACATATGGTTTGGCATTTATTGTGTGCTGTTGCGACTATTAGTTTTTTTAACTTTCAGAGAACAGAAAAATTAAATTAAATCTAAACTATCAATCCATTTAAAAATTTGTTTTACAGTATCTCTGTAAACTTCTAAGGCATGGTCCTCTGAATCATACGAAGACCTACTTGGATCAACAAATGCGTTGTGAACTCTGTTTTTTGCATTAGGAAATACGGGACACAATTCATTGGCAGAATCGCATACAGTAAGGACATAGTCAAAAGATTCTTCAATAAAGTCATTTACAAGTTTTGGATATTGAGTACTTATATCATAACCTTCTTCAGCCATAGCCTTAACAGCATATGGGTTTACTATTTTTTCAGGTTTTGTACCAGCGGAGTAAATATCAAAATTTGGATACTTTGCTTTTAAGAGGCCCTCAGCGATTTGTGATCTACATGTATTTCCAGTGCAAATAACGATTATTTTCATAAGCCCAGTTTAAATGAAAAGTTAGAATAATAATATGGAAACACAAGCCAGCAAAGAGCGTAAGTTCACACAAACAATGGAAAAATGGATCATGTATTTCATGTACACATTATTTGGTGGTTTGTTTTTGTTAATTTCTTTAACAGGATCTTTTAGTGAAGGATTGGTCCTTTTGCCTGTCGCAGTGGTATCAATCCCTCTTACAAAATGGGGTATACGCTGGCAAAATGAGAGATATATTAGAAGTGCTCAAAATCAAGACGATATAGACACAATTAAAGAAAGACTAGCTGCAATCGAAGAGAGAATAAATAAATTGGAGGACAGATGATATCTGTTGAACTTTTAGCAAAGCATATGGCTTGGGCTAATCAAGAGATTTTTAAAGAAGTTAAAAAGCTAGGTCCAGACGTACTTGGTTACTATGTAATTGATAAAGAATGGACAGTTAAAACAATAATGGTTCATATCGTTGCTGCTTCATATCTGTATGGTCAAAGATTAGAAGAAAAACCATTTTCAAAATTTGAATTTGATATAGATAGCCCAGATTTAATTGACAATCTACTTTCTGCACTTGATGGAATTGATAATGGTTTAATTGAGCAAGCTTATAAAGAGGATAGAGAGGTTACCTATGAGACCTCAAAAGGAATGAGGTCGCAAAAGGCTTCAGTTATATTATCTATGATGATTTTTCACGCCACAGAACATAGGGCACAAATTGTTGCAGCTTTAGATAAACATAATGTACGGGAAATTAATTTAGATCACTATTCGATATTTGGATATCTTGAGTCCCTTAAGTAGTACTATTTTTAACCCATTCTTCATATTCAGGTAGAGTGTAAACCGGCTCTATAACAATGATTTTTGGAAGATCATATGTGTGTCTTTGCTTTACGATATCTACAACTTCATGCATAAGTGATTCCCTAGTATACAAACATATCTCTAGTTCAGACTCTTCTATTAATTCTTCTTTCCATATGTAGGAAGATTGAATTTTATTAAAAGTTCCACATGCAATCTTATTTGTTTCAAGAAGAAAATTAATTAAATCTTTGGCTTTCTTGTCTTCATCTATTGTGGTTTGAATTATTATCATATATCTAAATTAAGCTCGTTTGCTGTGTAGGACCAAAGTTTATCTCTTAACTCTTGATTGTAAACTAGTTTATTGTATCTCATGAGTGATGGTCTCCCATAAACACCTAATATTTTTGGAGCATAGACAAGTTCTGCTGTAACATTTTCATCTTCAATTGCTCTGATAATTGGTGCAATACCAGTTTTTATATTTGTGGAAAAATAAGTATAAAAAGACTTTTTTATTTTCTTTACCTCGTATGGTCTAGATTTTCTAGATTTTGTGAACCCTGGATGAGCAGCCGCAACAGAAATAGATGTTTTTTTAAGCTTGTTTTCAAGCTCAAGTGCAAACATTGATCTAAGAAGATTTGTGAAATTATATCTATTGCTTGGAGAAAATGATTCCATAGAATGTAATCCGTCTAAGTTAAATGTTCTTGCCAAGTACATTGCAAGACTTGTAACTTGAACAATCCTTCCAGATCTTCGGTGTAAATTTTCTAACAACATTAAAGCTAGCCTGTATGCACCAAAATAATTTACGCTAAGCATTGACTCATAACCTTCTTCAGTTAATTCAAAATCTCTATAAATTAATCCAGCATTGTTGTATAAAACATCTATCTCCGAGTAGTCCGAATTAATCTGCTTTACAAATTGTGAGATACTTGAGGGTCTTGATAAATCTAATTCTAAAAATTTTGTATTGCTGCCAAGAAACTCTTGAGCCATTTTTCCTTTCGTAATATCTCTACAAGCTAAAATAACCTGATAATTTTTAGAAATTAAATTCTTAGCAACAGCTAAGCCTATTCCTTTATTTGCACCGGTAATGATTGCAGTTTTTGACATTGTTTAATTTAGTTTATTAATACCTATAATTAAAGAAATGTATTATTTATTAACTGGAATTATTGCAGTTTCAATTCTTAGATACTTCAATTTAATTCCAAAAATGACTAGTAAATTTTGGACATATGTGGATTATGCCTTAGTTCTTATAGCATTTGTTTTATTGCTATCCCGAATACCACCTTTTTTTGCAGGAATTTTACTCACAGTTGTGATTGGATATGCCTGGCGAAAAGGTTTTTTTGATAAATTTCGTTAAATACTATTTAATTTTAGATTTATAAATTGGATCTAAAATTTTGTACAATTCCGAATTTGGAAGTTGTAACCAGTTTTCAAATTCATCAATATAACTTTTATAGTCTTTGCCAAAAACATTTATAAAAGTATTTGAAAAATTATCTTTATCGACAGTTTCCCAAAAATCATAAATTGATTGTTCTCCATTTTGATGAACTAGATATGCGGTAAACCAGCTTCCTATTCTATATGCTAGGTCAACTGTTGCACCTTGACTCCAAGAGATGTTGTAAAGCTTTTGCCCATTTTCAAAAAATTGTGTTTTTCTAGGCATTGAAAATGGACCATTACCCTCTAAAGCCCATTTCATCTCTTCTTTAAAATTATTTAAGTCTTTCGTGTATAAAGCAGCAAAAAAATCAGCATTACCCTCACCCCACCAAGCAACATCAGAATTAGAATCGTCTCCAGATCTTCTTCCAGATTTACTATCTACTTCTTCATAGTCACTAGAAAAGATATTTGACATTTGATAAATATGAAAGACTTCATGATAAGTCATTGTTTTGTAGCCTTGATCTAAAACATTACCCCTTGGTGCCATTACCATAAAATAGAATCCTTCAACTGGCCCACTGGAATTGATTCCAGCACCTCCATTTAATACATAATTTTCATAGGTGTCTAAATTACACCAATCTGCGACTGGGTATTGTTTTTGTTTTAAGTGCTCGCAATATTCTCTGTTAGTTTTTTCCCCTGCTTCTAAATCAGCTCCTGTAATCATGAGATAAATTGCTTTGGCTTGAGTTTTTCCATAATAATCATCTCCCATCCAAAGGCTATATGCTTCATTTGTGTATTGGATAGTTGTGTCTATTGTTTTCTGAGCAAGATCTTCTGTTGCAAATACTGTTAGTACTTCATCATCTACAAAAGGAGAGCTTACTGACTGTGAATATTGGTAGTTCCCAAATCTTTTAAGATACATATCTGCAACTTCACCATATGTTTTTGGTACTTCTGCAAATTTGTTATTTACAAATTCATATAAATTTTCATACTCTTCTGTAAATGCGGAAGGGTAATCATTAAAGTATTGATTTAAATTATCCATATACATTTTAAGTTCTTCTGCGTAGCCAAATACTATTTCTAAGTTATCTCTGTATTGAAGTAAACACTCTTGAGAAGTTGTTTCTATTTGAGTTGCATCTTCACAAATATCAGAAATTAGTTTTGTATTATAAATTTCAACAATATCGAAGTTTACTGATGGTAAAGGGGGTGCTGTTTGTGTATTGTTTTCTTGTGATTCCTGAAAGTCTTCTTTAGCTTCTTTCTGATTCTCAGGCATCGAATCGTTAGATATGATTATATCCTTTTCAGAAGGTGCTGAGTTTGACTCTGTAGCACCTCCGCACATTGATAAAATTAACAAAATAATTAAATATTTTTTCATTCGTAATACTTATTGTTATAAAGAAGCCACCTCAAAGCAAATATAAAGATGGCTATAGAAAATAGCATTGTCATGTTTGGAAATAGATAGAGTAAGGTTATTGATCCAATTATTGTTACAAGTATCACTAACATGTTATTTTGAATCTGGTTTAAGAAAGGTTTTGTTTCTCCCTTGAACTAAATGGTACCTTTCCATTAATGCGTGCTTATCTGTCTCAACTGAGTCTGTTAGTTCTAGTTCATCCATTAACTCAAAACGTCTATTTTTATAATCTATCTTAGTTGGAACTATCGTAGCATTGAGGGCCTTCCCTATGTAATGAAAACCAGTTTTAATAGTTTGGTTGGTTTTCATTTCCCCCTCAACTGTTAAATATAAAATAAATTTATCTTTTGATTTAAGCTGTTCAATAACTTGTTGTGTTACTCCTGTCGATTTTGCTCTCCAGACTGGTATACCTCCAAAATTAAGTAGCACTTTGTTTTGAATATTTCCAAATGGATGTGGTATTCCTAGTTTGTCGGGGTTTTTCTTAAAAGGAAGAGGTATAACTATTCGCGTAAACATGGAGACAGAACCTAAAAAATAAAACTTTAAATCAGTAGCTAAGCATACAATGTAAGCATAAATGGCATCAAACGTTGAAGAGTGTGGTGCGGATGCAATAATTATCCGTCTTTTATTAGGCAGATTGCCAACTATGTCCCAGTTAACAAGTTTTAAAAGAAATCTTCCTATAGGTCCAAGTGTCTTTCTTTTTTTGTTGGGATGATTCTCGGTTTTAACGATTTGGTTCATCCCTTAATGCTAATGATTTGTTATATCTTTAACTTGTCTTGAGAGATTTTTCAAGTTTTTGTTATTTAAATTTAAAATCCATACGCCAACATACACCACACCAACCAAAAAGAATAAAAATGCATATCCCCTTCCAGGACCTGTTCCCACTAGAGGAGAGAGAGTATCAACATTTTTGGGATAATAAGAAAATTCTAAATGATCTCCAAGTGGACCAGCAATAACTATACCAAGTGGTCTTAACATTTGAGCAATTGTTCCTCTTAGTGCTAATGCTCTTCCCCTGATGTCTTCAGTTGTTATAGCTAACCATGCCCCAGAAGACACCGTGTATTGCATTGTTCCACTAACGCCCCCTATTACACCGTGGACACATAGAAGAAAAATACTTGGTCTTATAGATCCTACGACCAGACTTAATCCGCCAAGAAGACCACAATAAATTGCTACTTTTAAATTTCCTTGAAGCCAGTCAGATAAGCGTAAAGAAATTATTGAACCAAAAAGAAAAGCTAACCCAAGACTAGATTCGACAAGTCCAAGACCAGTTGCATCAGTAAAGCTAAGTACCATGGGGGGAAGAAGAACTTGATAAAATCCCCAAAGAAAATTACTGATAGACAATATAAGAACCAGTGTGAGAAGACCTTTTTGTTTCCTAAGCCAGTTATAAGCCTCGATTAAATCAAAATAAATATTTTTAAAATTAATGTTGCTTTTTGTCTCTACTTTTTCACTTTTGAACAAAATAATTGTTGCTATGCCAAACAAACATGTAATTAGATCAACAAGTATTACTCCGGTCAAACCAAAGAAAGAATAAATAAATGCTCCACCAATAGGTCCGATAAGAACTGATATTGCTTCTGCACTTTCAAATAAAGCTGATACCTTTGTCACTTCGTTCTTTTTTACAACGTCACCTAAAAAAGCACTCCAAGTAGTCCAATGAGCAATTTCAAAAATTCCAAATGCAAGAGCAAATGGAATTAATAGAGTTAATGTCAACAATTCATTTATAGCTAAATATCCAATAACACACATCAATACAGCAATTATCAAATCGAAAATAATTATCAGTTTTTTTCTTGGAAATCTATCTGAAAGCACCCCACCAAAAGGACCAGTTACCACTCCAACAATTGCTACGATAAATAAAATCGTTGAAAGTGCGCTAGCTTTTCCAGTTGTTTCAAAAATCCAAACTCCTACAGCAAAAAAAGACATAGCAGAACCAGTCCAAGAGACAGTTTGACCAAACCAAAGTAGGTATATTTTTTTTTCCATATGATATATTTATTGAATTATTAGCTGTTTAATCTTTGTTGCTTAAAGAAATCTAAGCATTTATCTCGACCTTCTTGAATTTTATCTTCATCATATTCAATATCGTAAAACTCAGCTATCTCCTTATATTGAGACAAGATTTCTTCACTTAGATTTGCCCTGCATGCATTCTCAATTGGTGCAGCTGGGTTAAAGCAAGGGGTTGATGGATCGGCTCCATATTCAATCAATATTTCACTGACATCAGTATTGCCCCATATTGATGCAACGCATAAGGCAGTAGCATTGTAGTTTTCTTTAAAGTTAATTCGTGTATCTGGGTTTTCCAATAAAAATTGAGCTGTTTCTGGTTGGTTGTATAAAGCAGATAGCATCAATGGTGTATATCCATTTTCATCTTTAATATTGAGATATTTTCTATTAATTTCAACAAATCTCTTTACTTCATTTAAATCATTATTTTTAATATTTATAAACATTTGCTCATTAGTTACATCACCGTAGTAAACCTCCACAGGGGTC
>Ga0207985_1000092_pt1 | contig 21626 bp, 19 predicted proteins | sample ETNtaG_3_FD_185761 | JGI IMG/M metagenome (GOLD analysis project Ga0207985, IMG submission 185761) | Marine microbial and viral communities from oxygen minimum zone, Eastern Pacific Ocean - ETNP201302SV84 (SPAdes) (version 2) | ecosystem: Environmental > Aquatic > Marine > Unclassified ...
GCATCAACTGGAGAGATGCTGGTTGATAGTTTAGATGCTCTTGATGACATTTTTCACTATTCTCCCTTAATTGTTGTTACCCATTGTGAGGATCCAAAAAGAGTCAAAGATAGAGAAAAGCTTTTTGACGAAAAATATGGAGATAAAGTATCTGCAGAACATCATCATTTAATAAGAGATGATCAGAGTTGTTATCTTTCAAGTTCATTGGCAGTCAATTTAGCAAAAAAATATGATGCAGACCTGCATGTATTTCATTTAACAACTGAAAAAGAAATGGAGCTTTTTTCTAAAGGAGAGGTAGATAACAAAAAAATCACTGCTGAGGTCTGCGTTCATCATATGTATTTTAATGAGTCGTATTATTCAAATCTTGGAAATCAAATAAAATGTAACCCATCTATAAAATATGAATCAGATAGACAGGCTTTAATTTCTGCTTTGCTCGATGACAAAATTGATATCATTGCAACAGATCACGCCCCACATACGTGGGAGGAAAAAAGCCAAAATTACGTTGACGCACCTGCTGGACTTCCTCTTGTTCAGCATGGCTTGCAAATTCTTATGGATTTATATCATCAAGATGTGATTTCACTTGAGACTATTGTTAAAAAAACTAGTCACAATGTCGCAAAAAGGTTTCAAATTAAAGACAGAGGATATATCAGAGAGGGATATTATGCTGATTTTGTAATTCTTGATGCTGATAAATCGTATACAGTTTCCAATGAAAATATTCTATATAAGTGTGGATGGTCTCCCTTTAAAGATCATACTTTTCAATCCTCAATATTTATGACAATTGTTAATGGGATTGTTGCTTTTGAAAACGGTAAGGTTAAAGAGAATTTACCGTTTGGAATGCAAATAGAATTCGATAGATAAATTAGTTATCTTTATAAATTCAAAGAGTTATAATCCATTTTCTTAAACAAATAGGAGAGTTGGCTGAGTGGTCGAAAGCGCCTCCCTGCTAAGGAGGTAACTGGGCAACTGGTTCGAGGGTTCGAATCCCTCACTCTCCGCCAATTTTTATGATTTAATACGTTATGGCAAATGAACAAGTAGTTAGTTTTTTGAATGATTTCTCCATTGAAGTTACGCCTAATGCTGCAAAAAAAATTGATAATTTTTCAGATTACTTGTCGCCTGGGACTTTAATTTATATTGCACACATTGAAGGAACTCCAATAGAGGAAACTGTAGCAACGGCAAAAAAAATTACTGATCAAGGCTTTAAAGCAATGCCTCATTTTCCAGCAAGAATTATCAAAGATAAAGACACTCTTAAAGATTGGATTGGAAGATACAAAAATGAAGCAGGTGTTGAAAATGCACTTTTGATTGCAGGTGGTGCTAATAAGCCTTATGGTGAATTTGATTCTTCAATTCAATTAATCGAGTCTGAGCTATTTGATAAAGCAGGATTTAAAAACTTACATATAGCTGGTCACCCTGAGGGTAGTAAAGAAATTGATCCTGATGGAACTACTGTAAATGTTGACCAAGCATTGTCATGGAAAAATGAATTTAGCAAAAGAACAGATGCATCTATGGCAATTACTACTCAATTTTGTTTTGATTCTAATTCTGTAATTGAATGGGCGAATGGTATTCAAAAATCTGGCATAGATATACCAGTTCATATTGGTATTGCTGGACCTGCAAAATTACAAACACTTCTCAGATATTCTATTGAGTGCGGTGTTGGTGCATCAATAAAGATTCTTCAAAAAAGAGCGAAGGACATTACAAAATTATTACTTCCCTATAAACCTACTCAAATAATTAGTGAACTAGCTGCATACAAATCAAGTAATCCTGATTTTAATATCGAAAAGGTTCATTTTTTTCCTCTAGGTGGGATAAAACAAGTTAGCCAATTTGTTAAAGAGATTTAATTCCTAGAATTCTTAACCTCTTAAAAATATGTAAAGATTTTTTACTTAATTTTTTTATATATAGATCAATATTAATGTAGTATCAAATATTACATTTTAATTAATAAGGGAGAATTAATATGGATCAATTTATGAATGAGATGGCAATCTGGAATGGAATGAATACTGCTTTCATAAGTAATGCAATTTTCTTTGCAGCTTGCTCGTTTTTAATTTGGGTTGGATTTAGATTTACAAGCAGAATCTATTACGATGGTGATGTTAATTTACTTGGCAAAATCTTTACAACTCTTTTTTGCTTATCAATAGCTGTCTTTACTCTAATTACTATGGCTCAAGGCCAAAATATAGCCTTTGGATATGCAAATGCATTTAGTGCATTATCAGAAGTGCAAGATATTTCGTCAAATGCTGAAAACTTTGTCGCTATGGCCGATGGCAAGCTGGGAATAGTTCAATGGGTATTTTTAGGCTCAATTGTTGTAATGCAAATGACTCAAATTTGGGTTAAAAAGTCATAATGAGTAACTTTAAATATATATTAAGTACTTTTGTAATTTTATTTATTGTTAGTTGTGCACAAGAGGACGCAGCTGTCTCAGGTGACACTGGACCTATCTATAAAGGTCCTTATTACAATGAATTCTTAGCATGCAACGCTGGTCCAGCATTTGATGATGGGATTCAAGAAATGTTATCAGCTTGGCAGGAACTGCCATCTGCTGCAGGTCTTGGTTGGGCTGGAGTATATGCACCAGTTGGAGAAGATCATAGATTTTCAAATGGTTGGTGGGAATTAGAATGGGATTCAAAAGAAAGCTCCGATAATGCTTTTAGCAATCCATCACCTGAGTTTCTTGCATGGTCTGAAAAATACGCTGATGTAATGACATGCGATATCGAGGGAAGATTCCCTTGGACATTCTACTTACCTAGAGATCCTGCATCATTTGGAGAGGTAATGGGTGAGCAGGGTTACTTTGCATCTGAATTTCTTGCTTGTAATTTTAAAGAAGGAAAAGTAAGACAAGATTTAAGAGCTGCTGTTGTTCAATTTAATGAATATCTTGATCAAAATGGTAGTGCAAATCCTTATTTCTATGGCGTGTATTTTCCAGAGTATGACGGAGCTGAAGCTGATTTTATCTGGGGTAATTGGCATGCTAGCTTTGACTCAATGAAATCAGGCAATGCAGATTGGGAAGAAAATGGCAAAGCCATGCAAGCTAAATTTGATGAGATATCTACATGTATTTCACCAGATTATTATGATAGCTATGAGCTTTATAACAATCCAAGCACTTAATTAATAGCAATTTTTTCGGAGGGGAAACCCTCCGAATTTAAAATAGTTCAGTTAACATACATCGAGCAGATCCTCCACCAAATTTTTCAATGGTAGGAATATCAGAATGTATTATTTCTTTATAACTTTTTAAAAGTTTATTTATCTGATTTTGATTCAATGCGCTGAATCCTCTAGAAGAAATAATTAAAAAAAGTTCTCCATCTTCATTTTTTGCTTCAATCGCATTACCAGAAAAGTTCTGAATTTGATCAGAAGTAAGTTCAACAACATCATGATGAGCATTTACTTTTTCTTTAACGTAATCCACATGTTCCTCTTTGATTACATCAAAACATATGCCAATGATATCTGTTCCAACGTACATCAATACATCAGTATGATATATCGGCGATCCAGTATGACTTTCTGTTTCAAATAACACTAGTTCAAAATCATTGTTTCTACACCATATAATTAATTGAACAGCATTTGTTCTTGGTGATATTCCTGCATAGACAATCCTATTAACTCTGTCAAAAACCATACTGCTTGTTGACTCAAGAAATATTTCTTTATTTTCAAGATATGAAAAATCTGCTGTCAATTCATATGTTTCAGATAAATGTTCAATCATTGATAATTTCTTTTCCTTTCTTCTGTTTGGAGCCAACATGCTAAAAATCTGCATTGTTTTGTTATCGAATGTCATAAACCAATTTGGAAATATGTGATCGGGACATTCTTTTGAACCTTTTAAGCTTGTTACCTGAATTCCTTTGGCTTCTATTTTGTCTTTTAAGTTATGAAATTCGACAAGTGCCTTTTGAGTTATCTCTCCAACATCTTCATCAGATGCTTCTTCTTGATAGTGATTGGTATATGAGGTTTGTTCATTTGAATAAAAAGATTCAGGCTCAATCATGAATAAATGTGAAGTCGATTGTTTAGTCATATATTTTCCTTGCCGACAAATGCTATCCGGTTAAAATACACTCATGCCAACAAGTTTACAAGATAAATATATTGAAAAAGAATCACTATATGGGGCAAAGAATTATGCACCTCTTTCCGTTGTTCTTGATAGAGGTGAGGGCGCCTATTTGTGGGACGTGGATGGCAATAAATATTTAGATATGGTCTCCGCTTATTCAGCAGTAAGCCACGGACACTCTCATCCCGAATTAGTGAAAACAGTTCAAGATCAAGTAAAGAAATTAGCAATTACTTCAAGAGCATTTTATACAGAACCATTTGGAGATTTTCTTGAACATATCACAAGTGTCACAGGTTATGAAAATGTTTTAACAATGAATACAGGAGCTGAAGCAGTTGAAACAGCTATTAAAGCAGCCAGAAGATGGGGTTATTTTACAAAAGGAATTGAAGAGGATAAGGCGGAAATAATTGTTGCAGATGGAAACTTTCATGGAAGAACGACCACTATAGTTGGATTCTCTTCTGAGGAATCATATAAAGATGGATTTGGTCCTTTTGGTAACGGTTTTGTAGAAGCAAAATATTGTTGGTCAGAATGCAGTATATCTGAATCAATAAAGTCATTTAAGGAAAGGATAAATAAAAATACATGTGCAATTCTGATTGAGCCAATTCAAGGTGAAGCAGGCATAAGAGTTCCTGAAGATGGTTGGCTCAAAAAGATTAGAGATTTGTGTACTGAAAACAATGTTTTACTTATTCTTGATGAAATTCAGTCTGGTCTTGGTAGAACTGGCAAATTGTTTGCATATGAGCATGAGCACATTAAGCCTGATGGTCTTATTCTTGGAAAAGCCCTAGGAGGAGCCATGCTCCCAATTTCAGCATTTTTAAGTTCTAAAGAGGTTATGGACCACTTTAATGCAGGGTCACACGGTTCTACTTTTGGTGGCAATCCGCTAGCCACAAAAGTTGCCAGCAGAGCACTTCAACTTTTATATGAAGACAACCTTATAGATAATAGTGCTGTGCTTGGTGAGTATTTTAAAACAAAGCTTAAATCTATTAACAATGAAATTGTTAAAGACGTAAGAGGAAAGGGTTTGTGGATTGGTCTAGAGTTAAATGAGTCTCATATAAACGCAAAAGATTTATGTTTGATGTTACTTAATGAGGGTCTTTTATGCAAAGAAACTCATAAGACTGTTATAAGGTTTGCACCACCACTTATGATTACAAAAGAAGAAATTGATTGGGCTTTTGAAAAAATAACCAAGGTAATCAGAGCAATTTAATAAATTAAAATATGCTTTTTCAAGAAAAGGTTTGGAGAGAAATTGAAAAGATCCCATACGGCAAGACCACTACATACAAAAAAATTGCAGAGAAAATTGGACATCCCAAAGCCTACAGAGCAGTTGCAAATGCATGTGGCAAAAATCCTCTTCCAATAATAAGACCATGTCATAGAGTTATATGTTCAAACGGATCTTTTGGAGGATATAGTGGTCCTGGAGGAGTTGAGCTAAAAAAAGCTCTTCTTAGGTCTGAATCCCTTTAATCTTCCAAAGCCTTTGATACCTTCCAGTTTAAAAATCTATAGTGAACTTTAGTCTTAGAGTCGCCGTATGGAATCCTAGTAAAATCCTTTATATCAACTAAAGATGCATAAATCGCAGACTTAGATATTTCATCATAGCTATCATCATCTAATGCACTTATTAGACTATCAACATATTTTGATTGTAGGTTCATTTTAAATGTAGTTGGCATTTCTCTTTGAACAAAGATACCACTGAAAAGGTCAGATAAAACTTCGTCTGGCATATAAGTGTTTCCATATTGAGAACTGTCAACCAGTCTCATCATTACTGCTGGATGGAGTATGTGCGCAATTGCTCTTCCTTGAAGACCAAGAACTAGATCATGCAGTTGTGGATCTTCATTGCCTCCTCTTCTAGGACTATATGCAGCTCGTTTTTCACTTTGAAGGTATTTAAGTAATTTTTCGTCAAACGAGAAGGCATCATTTGATAAAAGCTGTTCTTTAATTAAACTCATTGCTCGTTTTTGATCTTCATAAGGAACTGCTTCAAATGGAGTCATCTCGATGTCTGGATCATTAACAATTCTATTGGAGTAAACTCCACCAATTAACCTAGATACCCCGTCAAGGAACCTACCTTTTTCAGTTGTAAGTCTATAAAAATTTGATCTGAACTCTGTAGATGTTTCTCCATCAGTAAGAAAAATTTCTGGAAGTTCAGCAATTTTTGCATTCAAAGTTTTTATTCTGTCAGAGGTATATGTAATAGGATCATTAGACATATCACCTCTATAGTTTCTAGGATCAATATTTACTCCCGGTGATGACATTGCATCTCCATCAGTTCCAAATATATATTCTGGCTGAGTTGATTTTGAAAGAAGGTTTTCACGTTCCTCATCAGTGAAACTTGGGGTGTAACCAAATTCAATTGCCCAGATATCATAAAATCCTGGACCAGTAGGAAAGAAATTACCTTGTGGTGTTCCTTCTGGTGCTAAATTGATTGGGTCATAGTCCATTACAGAGCCAATATGATTATCACCTGTAATAGATACATCATGAACTTCCTTAGCATCATAAATCCAACTTGACTTAAAGTTATGTCTTAAGCCTAAAGTGTGACCAACTTCATGCATTGTTAGAGATACTATCCATTGTTCAAGAGGATCATTTTCTTCAGTATATCCCCACAATTTTCTGTATGTATAACCCCTTTTAATCGCATTGAATTCTTGAACAATATCTGCAGCTATAATTTCACCAGTCCTTGGATTTGCCACACTAGGGCCATATCCAGAATATCTAGGTGAGGGTGTTGAAGCCCATCTTACAACGTTATATCTTACGTCGCCTGCATCCCATTCGGCATCGTCAGGTTGAATTTTTGCAACAATTGCATTCTTAAAACCTGCTTTTTCAAAAGCTTTATTCCATGCTTCGATACCCTTTACAACAAACGGACGTATTTCTTCTGGTGTTGAATTTTCAACCCAATATACTAAAGGCTGTTCAGGCTCAGATAACTCTGCATCAGGATCTTTTTTGACTAATCTCCATCTATTTATAAGGTCCCTAGCGTTATTGGAATCGTAGGTTGAAAGATCTGTAACTTTTTCAGAAAAATATCCAATTCTTTGATCAGCAATTCTAGGCTCAAACTTATCGTCAGGCATCTCTACAAATAAATGCAATCCATCTACAAATGTATATCTTTTATCTGTTATAGCATCAATTGATCTGCCAGACTTTGGTTTAGGATTGTAAAAACCGTACCTAACTTTAAATGAAGTATTTTTTTCGTAGCTTCTTACTTCATCAATGAATGTTTTTGACGAATCAGGCCTACCAAGTATCAGATTATAATATTCCATGTATTCTTTTGGAATATTAGGCGTAATAGCAACTAACATTTCACTCAGAAACATTTTATCTATGTTAATTACGTATCTGGAATCTTCTTTAACTATGACAGAGAATCTTCCTAAAAATGCCTCAATAATATTCGTCAATTTTGATTGAGATATTTTGTTTGAATCATCAAATGCGAACTTTGTATTTTTTTTGTAAATACCGATATCTTCCTTAAATTTCCTGAACTCAAGAATAAATGCTTCACCCATATCTCCTCCACTTGGGCCAGCATCTGAAGGACCGTTTAGAATGTAAGTAAAGTAAATGAATTCTTTGTTGAGTTGATCGTCATTCAATATCATAAAATATTTATCTTTTTCTGTTTCATGCAATATATTCATGAAGCCATCTATAGATTTGTATTCTCCGTCTTCAAGAAACTCATCTATAGTTTTATACTCTTTCTTTTTTGACATTGGCCCTTTGGGCATTTTTGGTTGTTCTGAGGCATTTTCTTCAACTTCATTTTCATTTTCAGGCATCATCTCTGGATAAGCATTCAATCCGAAACTGAAAATTAATACAGATAAGGTAATGAAGTTTGCAATATATGACCTAATATTATTAAAACTATTCATAATAAGAATTCCTTTAGAAATTTGAGGTGTAATTCTATCTTAGAACTCGACTAACTGATAGTATATTGATATGAAAAACGAATACGCATTAATTACGGGAGCCTCGTCAGGCATTGGTTTAGAAATAGCAAAAAGGTTAGCATCTGATGGATATAATCTTGTTTTAACAGCAAGAAGAGCAGAATTATTAGAAGATCTTGCAAGAGAAATTAAACAATCTACTGGAGTTGAAGTTGATACCATTTCTAAGGATCTTAGTGATGCAAATGCCCCTCAAGAAATTTATGATTTTTGTCAATCCAATCAGTATAAAGTTTCAGTTTTGATAAATAACGCAGGCTATGGAATTAAAACATCATTTCATCAAACCAGCATTGAAGATGAAGAAAAATTTATTAGAGTTCTTGGTACCTCTGTAATTATGATGACCAAGTTATTTATACCAAACATGATTAATCAGGGTGGTGGAAAAGTTATGGTAGTTTCTTCAGTTGCTTCATTTGCAGCTCCTTCGGCAATACAACCTTTGTATGGACCAATCAAGACTTTTATGAATAGATTCAGCGATTGCATAAATATTAACTATAAACACAAAGGTATTACTTCGACATCAGTGTGTCCCGGTTTTACAGTCACAGGATTTCATACAGCAAGCGGGGTTCAAGAAGAAATGGATAGAGTGCCAAAATTTATGGTTTTTTCAGCTGAAAGAATTGCAAATGAGGGCGTAGATGCAATGTATGCAGGTAAAAGGTTATGTGTTCCTACAAAAACATATAAATTCCTTGTTTTTCTTCTTAACAATATTCCACAATCAGTGTTTAATCTTTTAGGGAAATCGCTTGCTCCTGGAAGATATGATAGGAAGTAACTAACTTAATCCAAGCACTGCATCTGAAACAAATGGGTTTGATTGCCGCTCAGCCTCAAATGTAGACATTGGGCCATGACCAGGTATAAATTCAATATCTCTTCCTAGGGGCCATAATTTATCCTTAACTGATTGAATTAGATCATCAAAATTACCACCAGGTAAATCAGTTCGCCCAATTGAACCACAAAATAGAACATCTCCTACAATAGCTAATTTGCTTTCTAAGTTATAAAAGATTAAATGACCTGGAGTGTGACCCGGACAAAAATAAGTTTCTAGCTTTTCTTTGCCTATAGTTACTATATCCCCTTCATTAAGCCAAACATCTGGAGAGCAATCTTTAGAATTTAGTCCAAACATTTTTCCTTGTTCTGCAAGAGAATCTAATAAAAATTTATCATCTTTATGTGGTCCATGAATTTCGACTCTAAGAATTTGAGCAATTTCAGTAGCACCACCAGCATGATCTATATGACCATGGGTTAGTAAAATTTTTTCTGGAACAAGTTCATTATCTTTAGCAATCTTTAGTAGTATCTCAATATCCCCACCCGGATCAACAATCGCACATTTTTTTGTTTCTGAACAATATAAAATTGAAGCATTTTGTTCAAATGGAGTAACTGGCTGAACTATTGCTTTTAACATAATATTTAAAACAAATTATAGATAAAAACTAATTTTTTTACATATGAATTTCTTATCTCTAAGATTATCAAATGGAGCTAGAAGCATCAGTTAGGTTTAATTTTTAAAAAAATACTATAAAATAAGCTTCATTAACAACATCGGATATTAAAAATGAGTAAAAAAGTGTCTAAAGATGAAGCTTTAAAAGCTGTAAAAACTATAACAAAAGAGATTTCTGAAAGCTCTCTTGAGGCAGAAGCCTTAGAAGCAGTTAGAACTCTTATATTGTGGGCAGGCGATGATCCTGAGCGAGAAGGTCTTGTCGATACACCCAAAAGAGTTGTAAAAGCTTACAAAGAATTCTTTTCAGGGTATGAAGAAGATCCTGAAGAAATCTTAAGTAGAACCTTTGAAGAAGTTGAAGGTTACGATGACGCCGTAATAGTGCGAAATATAAGAGTAGAATCTCATTGCGAACATCACATGGTTCCAATTGTTGGAGTCGCTCACATTGGCTATATTCCTAAAAACAGAGTCGTTGGAATTAGTAAATTAGCTAGACTAGTTGATTTATTTGGAAAAAGACTTCAAACACAGGAGACTATGACTGCTCAAATTGCTGACACAATTGATAAAGTGCTTCAACCAAAAGGTGTTGCAGTTGTAATAGATGCAAATCATCAATGCATGAGTACAAGGGGCGTTCATAAAACTGAGTCAAGCACCATCACTTCCAGGATGTTAGGTACTTTTAGGTCAGATAATAAAGCAAGAGAAGAGTTTATAAATCTTATACATTCACCTAAAAATTATTAAATGACAAGATCTCTGGAATCTTCCAGTATCAAGCCGAAAGTTCCAATTATTCTTGCTTCTGGTTCAGAAAGCAGGAAACAAATGCTTGAAGAAGCAGGTATCTTATTTGATGTCAAAGTTTCCGATACTGATGAGGATAAAATCAAAAAACAAATCTCTTCATTACCCTTCAGTGAACAAGTAGTCGATTTGGCCAAAGCAAAAGCTGAATCCGTAAGTAGGGAATTTAATGAAGCTGCAGTAGTTGGTGGAGATCAAATGTGTGTACTTGGCGATAGGTTACTGCACAAGCCTGGAAGTAAAGAAAGAGCAGTTGAAAGTTTGAAACTTTTGTCAGGTCAAAAACATTATCAGCATAGTGGAGTTTGTATTTTTAAAAATCAATCATGTATCTGGCAATACTCTGAAACCGTTGAATTAAAAATGCACTCTCTTACTGAGACTGAGATTATTAATTATGTAGAGATGGAAAACCCAATTAATGCCGCTGGATCATATAAATTTGAATCTTTAGGTTGCAATCTTTTTTCTTATGTTAATGGATCCTCGCATACTGTCAGGGGTATGCCGTTAATTCCTCTTTTAAATGCATTGAGAGAATTAAATATAATTAGTTTAGAATAAATTTATGAGCAACCATTTGGATTATCACTTATTCAATACACTAAGTGGTAAAAAAGAAATATTAAAGCCAAGTGATCCACAGCATGTGAAAATCTATGCTTGCGGACCAACTGTTTATAACTATGCTCACATAGGAAATGCGAGAATGGCAGTTGTATTTGATACTTTCGTTAGAACTCTCAGATTTATTTTTCCAAAAGTTACCTATGTTTCTAACATAACAGATATAGACGATAAGATTATTGAAGCAGCAGTTGAGCAAAATGTTGAGATATCTGTGATTACAAAAAAGTTCACAAAAATATATAACGAAGACATGGCCAAACTTAATGTTCTAGCGCCTGATGTTCAACCTAAGGCAACAGAATATATTCCTGAAATGATAGACCTAATTAAAGAACTCATCGAGAAAGATTTTGCATATGAGAAGGATGGACACGTTTTATTCCATGTTCCAACTTATGAAAATTATGGCAAGTTATCAAATAGAATTAAAGATGAGCAAATTGCTGGAAGTAGAGTAGATGTTGCAGATTTTAAAAAAGATCCTGCTGATTTTGTTTTGTGGAAACCAAGTACTGGTGTGCAACCTGGCTGGGAGTCACCATGGGGCATTGGAAGACCTGGATGGCATACTGAGTGTTCTGCAATGTCTGAAAAGACTCTTGGATTGCCGCTAGACATTCATGGAGGAGGCAGAGACTTAATTTTCCCTCATCATGAAAATGAAATTGCTCAAAGTTGTTGTACTGCAGCAGAAAATAGTAATCCTGAATCCTATGCAAAATACTGGATGCATAATGGTTTTGTAACAATTGATGGCGAAAAGATGTCCAAATCTCTTGGGAATATTATTTTGGTTAACGAACTCACACAGAAATATCATGGAGAAGTAATTAGGCTAGCTCTTTTGTCCACTCATTACAGACAAGCACTTGATTGGAATGATAATGTAATTCATCAAGCTAAAAAGTTACTGGATAAATTATATTCTTTATTAAATGAACTAAATGATGTCAAAGAAAGTAAAGAGCCTGATAACGATTTAATAGAGATATTGTTAGATGATTTAAATACTCCAGGTTTAATGGCAAATATAAATAAATTATTAAAAAATGCTGAATCTTTAAAAGAAGGCGACAAACCTAACCTCAAATCAAATCTTTTACTAATTGGAAAACTAATGGGTATTTTGGAGGATAAATCATACAATCAGATCTCAAGTGAATTCAAAGATAAAGTTGATAACCTTATTGAAGATCGATCAAATGCGAAGAAAAAAAGAGATTTTGAACTAGCAGATAAGATTCGCTCTGAGCTAATAGATTTGGGGGTTGAAATAAATGATTCGCCAGAGGGAACCACATGGAAAGTTGTTAAATGACATCAAGCTTAAATGAACAATTACCAGATGTATATGACGATATTCAAGATACCCTTGAGAGCGCAAAATTGATATTAACTGATGCTGTACCAAACGCAAAAACGCTTTTTCATACTCCAGTTGTTTCTTTATCAAATGGCAGAGACATTTCATCAAGAGTTATGGTTTTGCGAGAGTTTGATCTGGATAAAAGAATATTAAGATTTCATACAGACAATAGAGCAGCAAAAATACAGGTCATAAATGAGAGCAATTTAGCATCTGTTGTTGGATATGATCCAGATTTAAAAGTTCAAATAAAAATGACTGGAAATGTAGATGTTCACATTAAAGACAAAGTAACCGAAGACGCATGGAGTGAATCAACTTCGAGATCAAAAAAATGCTACTCAGTCAAAGGAGGTAGTTCATTAGAAATCCAAAATCCTGCAGATTACGATATCAAAGACTTTGAAGTTGAGGAAGGTTATGAGAATTTTGCAGTCTTGATTTTTAATTTCATTTCTTTGGAATTTTTATATTTAAAAAGCTCGGGTCATAGGAGAGCTTTGCATAATTGGGAAGGTAAATATACTGCTACTTGGCTTGTCCCATAATCTGTCTAAAAAATAGACATAAATCAAAGTCTTTTATTTCAAAAATAATGTAATATTAAATCCTGTTTATAAATTTAAATATGGGAGAAAAATATGAGATTTTTATTAATTGCAACTCTTATGCTTTCTTTTACAGCATATGCTCAAGAAGAGAGTTCTAGAGAATTCGCAGATGGAGTCATTGAACTCACAACTGTAAAGGTGAAAACTAATTTCCTTCAAGACTATTTAGATGGTATTGAAAAAACATGGGTAGCTGCGGCAAAAATTCAAAAAGAGATGGGAATTATTTCAGACTATAACGTTTACATTGGTAATGATGGTTCTACTGTATATCTAACTACTGCATATCCATCATGGGCCAATAAAGCACCATGGAGTGAAGAGCAAACCGCAGAATTTCAAGAGAAGTTTAGAAAAACAATTTCTCAAGAGGATAATGTGGAACTTTCTCAAAGCTACGAAGATATTCGTGAAATTGTAAGTGTTGAGCTTATTGGAAGATTAGTTTTTAAATAAAGGATACGAATAATGAAATATATAATTACTTTTTTAATTACTGTAAGTTTCGCAACAATGGCTCAAGAACCAGAACTTGAGGGATATACAAGTGTTTATGCAAACTATACTTTTTGTAAGTTAAATGATGGCGCTACTTTTGATGATGTTAGGCCATTCGTTGGTAAGTATGTTGAAAATGCAAACTCATTTGAAAATGAAGTTGATCTTGCAGTTTTATTTCCGTTGTATGCATCTGATCCTGACCATGATTTCTTTTTTGTAGCTCATGCAGATTCTAGGGAAGAAATGGGAGCATTTAATGACAAAATGTTTCAAATTTTTGCACAGTCTGAGGACAATGCAATGCCTCCAATGGATTGTGATGTCGAACTTGAAGCTTTTCAAAGAGTTGGTCCATCCTCATCGGATGCTGCTCCTCAGGGTAGAACAATAGTTAATTATTGGCCTTGTAAATACACACGTGGTTTTGATAGAAGAGCTATGCGAGAAGCCAGAAGACAAGCTGCTTTAAAACATTATGCTGCTGGTGCTGAGGGCGGATATAGATACATAATGACAAATAGTGGGACAGACAGGGAACAGGATGTTGATTTTTGGTTTTCAACTTCTGCTCCAAGCGAGGCTGCAAGAGGGAAAAACATTGATCTTTGGTGGTCTGAAATTAGGAACAGTGATGAGTGGGCTGAAGTAAGAAAACATGCTTCATGTCAAGATTCAGAAACCTATGCTGCATATCCACTAAAACAGTAAAAACCTTTTGAAGTTAAAAAAGCTGGTCTATGATCAGCTTTTTTTTGGTGCCCTCTGCAGGAATCGAACCTGCAACTAATCCTTAGGAGGGATTTGTTATATCCATTTAACTAAGAAGGCATTAAAATTGTGATTTTGACAATTGCTAAATGATAACTTTACTAAACAAGAATAAATTATTTCTTTATTGTCTTGTAGTAATAATCTCATCTAGTTTTTTTGCATCATTAATTCAAACAAGTTTTGGAAAAGTTGATGTAAAGCTCATGAATCTTAAAACTCCTGATGGGCAAAATCTAGTTTACGATTTATATAAACCGTCTATTGCAACAGAAGATGATAAGCAACCGTTTATAGTTGTTGTACCAGGATTTCAAAGATCAAAAGAAGCACTTTCCAACATTGCAATTGAGTTATCGCGCAGGGGATATGTTGTAGCCCTTATTGATCCCTATGCCCAAGGCATGTCATCTTCGTCTTTAAGTAGGCTAGCAGCAACTACGCAAGGTTATGGAATGTTTGCTCTTGTTGATTATGCTTATGCTGAGAACTTTTCATTTGTAGATATCAATAAAATTGGATCAACTGGTCACTCAATGGGTGGTAATGCCGCAATACGGGGAGCAGATTATTTTGGTAAAGAGGCTATTAAGTCTGGTAAGAAAAGTAAGCTCGATTCAGTATATATTTCTGGATACGTATTAACACTTCGAGAAAATATATTAAGAGACTCAAAATCTAATATGGGTGTTAGCTACGCCTTATATGATGAAGGAGCTTTTAGGAATGACTTACAAGGCTGGGATGCAGGTAATATGAAGATTGCTCCAGAGTCACTTAGAACAGTGAATAGTGTTCTACCAAAAGATAAAAAAGTTACAGAGGTTGAACTAGGAAAATACTATGGAGAAAGATCAAATAATACACTAAGAGTAATTTTTAACGAAGAATTACTCCATCCATTTCAACCTTACAATAAAGAAGCCACTAAAAATCAATTAGATTATTTCGATAAAGTTTTTGGAGCACCCATATCAATAAACTCTAATAATCAAATTTGGCAATATAAAGAATTATTTACATTAATAAATATGATAGTTTCTTTGCTGATGTTAATTCCAATTGCAAAAATTTTTTTAAGCCTAAACTTTTATAAGGATATAGTAAAAGATATTCCAGCATCACTCCCAGAACAAACATCAAAAAGTAAAATGATTTTTTGGTCTGTTTTCTTCTTAAGTGCTTTTATTGCATGTATCTCATTTATTCCAATGGTGGATGTTGCAAAAATATTATTTTATGAATCAGCAAATAGAGAATTAACGTGGTTTTTTCCTCAAAGGATGAATAATTCAGTTATGTTATGGGCTGCATTTAATGGCTCAATTGGTTTAGTAATATTTTTTATATCTTATTACTTTTTTGGAAGGCATCATGGTGTTAATACCAATTCATGGGGTCTTCAAATTAATAAAGTTGAATTATTTAAGACAATAATGCTTGGACTTTCAATTTTTATTTGTTACTACTTAATTTTGTATTTTGTTTATTTTTTATTTCATGTCGATTATAGATTTTGGTTTATGGGAGTCAGAATATTTCAACCTGAAATGTTATTGGTTTTGGTGATGTATTTTCCATTATTTTTTATATTTTTCTTTTCTAATTCTTTACGAGTAAATGGGGCAATGCGTTTTAAAAATCAATCAGAGTGGAAATCTAGGCTTATTGCAGGTTTTGCAAATTCTTTAGGACTAATGATGATAATTATTATTCAATATGTAACTTTTGCATGGACAGGAACGGTTTTTTGGACAACAAATTGGTTGAGCGTAAATCTTTTATTTGGAATTGTCCCAATGATGTTTATCTTGCCTTATTTCAATAGAATATTTTTTCAATTAACTGGGCGTGTCTATCTTGGACCAATAGTTACATGTTTAATATTTATAATGATCTTATCAACAAACACAGTTGTTTATTTACCTCTTTGATATAGCGAATTTCATTTTATTTTTTTAATTTAATCATCTATCTCTATATAATAAGCATATGAAATTAACATTACCGGATAAAAGCATAAGAGATTTAAAAAATGGATCCACTGGCTTTGATCTAGCAAACGATATTGGGCCTGGGCTTGCCAAAGCTGCAGTTGCAGTAACTGTCGACGGAGTTCAAAAGGACTTACATGATCCGATAATGCATGATGCTAATATTTCTATTATTACTATTGACTCAGAAGAAGGACTAGAAATCATGCGTCATACTTTAGCTGCTCAAGTTCTTGCACGAGCAGTTAAAAATTTATATCCAAAATCAAAACTCGCAATTGGACCAACAATTAAAGATGGCTTTTATTATGACGTTGAGTGCAAGGAAACTATTTCGATAGACGATTTAAAAAAAATTGAAAAGGAGATGGATAAAATAGTTAAAACCAAATCATCAATAACAAAGAAGCTTCTGTCAAAAAAAGATGCACTTAAGGTTTTTAAAGATAAGGATGAATCTTACAAAGAAGAAATTATTAATGACTCTGATCAAGAGGACGAATTTCAGCTTTATTACCAAGATGATGAAGATTTTGTTGATTTATGCAAAGGTCCCCATCTTCCAAACTTAAATTTTATTGGTGCATATAAACTTACGACTATATCAGGGGCATATTGGAAAGGGGATTCAAGCAATACAATGCTAACCAGAATATATGGCACAGCATGGAGCAATGAAAAAGATCTAAATGAGCATTTAAATAATATTGAAGAAGCACAAAAAAGAGATCATCGAAAACTTGGAAAAGAAATGGATTTATTTCATTTTCAGGATGAGGCACCTGGCATGGTTTTTTGGCATCCAAATGGATGGTCTATTTATAGAAATTTAAGAAATTTTGTTAGAAAGAGATTACAAGAAAATGACTATATTGAAGTAAATACACCTCAAGTCATTGATAGGAAGCTTTGGGAAGCTTCAGGACATTGGGATAAATATAGAGAGAATATGTTTATAACTGAAGTAGATGAAGAGCATGCAAATGAAAAAAGAGTGAATGCTCTAAAACCTATGAACTGTCCTGGTCATGTTCAAATATACAATCAGGGTATTAAGTCATACAAAGATCTGCCTTTAAAGTATGCTGAATTTGGCTTATGTCACCGATATGAACCATCAGGGACAATGCACGGCTTGATGAGAGTCCGTGCTTTTACACAAGATGATGGTCATATTTTTTGCACTGAAGATCAAATTGAATCTGAAACCGGCTTATTTATAGAATTTCTATCAAACCTATATGCAGATTTAGGTTTCAAAGATTTTGACATAAAGTTATCAACCAGACCTGAAATGAGAGTTGGAACTGACGAGATATGGGATAAAGCAGAAGAAGCTCTCGAGGCAGCAATTAAAAATTTAGGCTATCCGTATAGAATTGATGAAGGCGATGGAGCTTTTTACGGTCCAAAGCTAGACTTTGTTCTAACTGATGCAATTGGTAGAGAGTGGCAATGTGGGACCTTCCAGCTTGACTTTAACTTAGCTGAAAGATTGGATGCTACTTACATTGGTGAAGATGGTAAAAAACATATACCTGTTATGATTCACAGAGCAGTACTTGGATCATTCGAAAGATTCATTGGTATATTAATAGAAAATTATGCTGGTAAATTACCATTCTGGTTAGCTCCTCAACAAGTTGTAATTGCATCTATTGTTTCTGATGCAAATGATTATGCTCTCGAAATTCAACAGAGCCTTAAAGATAACAAAATAAGATGTGAAGTAGATTTAAGAAATGAAAAGATTAGCTATAAGGTTAGAGAACATAGCACAAAAAAAGTACCTATCATTTTGGCTATTGGTAAGAAGGAAATGGCTGATAAAACAGTATCCTTAAGAAGGATTGGAAGCAAAGAATCATCGGTACTTTCACTAGATGATGCTATAAAAGATATAACTAAAGAGAGTAGGGCTAAAGCATAATGCTTGCAAAAGTTTTCATACTCCCAATAAGATTTTATAGATACTTTATATCACCATTATTTCCGCCATCTTGTAGGTTTGAACCAACTTGTTCAGCCTATGCAATTGAGGTGATTTTGAAAGAGGGAATTATAAAAGGAACCTATCTCGCAGCAGTAAGAATTTCCAAATGTCATCCATGGCATAAAGGCTCATAAATAAAACTTATTAATATATATAACTTTTTAATATAAATATTATATTTATTTAATTCATAGGTTATAGTTTCAACTATATTTTTAATAAATTAGCCATTATTGGGGGGACAAAGATATGGATAGTTTTTATAAGTTTTCATTTAAAACATTTGCGAGCATAACATTGCTTTTTTCATTAGGAGCAATTGCTCAAGAAATTGAAGAAGTCATTGTTACTGCAACAAAAAAAGAAGAGTCAATTCAAGACCTTGCTATCTCGGTTGAGGCTTTTAGCGCCGAAGATATGCAAACAAATATGATCAATGATCTCGATGATTTACAAGAAGTTGTTCCAGGAATGTCAGCATCTAAAGGTATCGGTTCAGGTGGCGCATACGCAATTAGAGGAACTGGTTCTTATGGTGTTGGTGCTGCAGTAGTCGGAGCAGTTGTTACTGCTATGAACGGACACAGTGTAAATACTTCGACTGTATTTGATATTGGCTTCTATGATGTAGAGAGAGTGGAGGTTCTAAAAGGTCCTCAAGGAACTCTTTATGGAAGAAATGCTGTATCAGGAGTAATCAACTTAATTACTGCAAGACCAGCAGAAGAATTTGGAGGATACTTTGACTATGATCTAGGTACTTACAATTCAAAAAGATTTACAACTGCCCTAAATGTCCCAATGGGCGATAAAGTTAGATCGAGATTTGCATATACTAGTTACGATAGAGACGGTTTTTCAGAAAACCTTAGAACAGGTCAAAAATTTGATGACAGAAGTGCATACGGTATAAGAGCATCTTTTGACTTTTTAATTTCTGGCGACACTGTATTGGAATTTACATATGATAGATATAAAGGTGACGATAACAGAAACAATATCGGTACATCTTTTTGTGTAAAAAATCTATTTTTTGGTTGTGATCCACTTCAAAGAGGAACTGCTAATATTACAGCAGCACCTACTGGAAGTACTGCTGCATTATCTGGTTTAGTTGCAGGACTTGTTCCGACTGCATGGTTAGATACTTATTCTAGTCAACCTGCTACAGCACCTGATCAGTTTAAATACGCATATTTAAATAAAGTACCAGAACATCATCAAATTGCAGAATTTACTACTTTAAAACTCGATCACGCATTATCAGATACTTTAACTTTAAATGTTAAGTACTCTTATGGAACAAGAGATTATTTTCATATGAATGACAATGATTACGGTTATACTTCAGATCCGCTACCAGGAGTACTTGGAAATGCAGGCATGGGTCTTCCTCCGATAAGTTGGGAAGCTGAATTTTATTCATTCAGTGAAATTGTTGATTCAAGTAGAACTTATGAATTTGCTGATGTGGATACATTTGATCAGCAGGCTGAGATTACATTGATCTCTAATTTCGATGGACCTATGAACTTTGTAGTTGGTGCTTATCAGTTTGATCAAAGAAATCATAATAATTATTTAATTCAAACAGCAGCACTGAACATGATGAAATCATTTAGATCTCATCCATATAGTCAGTTAGTTTTTGGTGGGCAGTTTGATGGTTACGGTGGACTTCCATTTTATCAAACACTTATTTTTGGTTTGAGTGGGATTGATGCATGTCAATTGCCTATGGCTGGACCTGTAGCAAACGCTGTTCCAAGCAGTGCTAATCCTGCTTGTTTAGGATTTGCGTTGGCTGCTCAGGGCATCACACCATATGAATTACCAAATCGACTGGGTGGCTACTCAAACGATGATCACGTAAGAACAAAATCAACAGCTTTATTGGGTGAGCTTTATTATGATATTAGTGAAGATACAAAATTAACACTTGGTATCAGATACAACGATGACAAAGTCACAGATAATATAATGACTTGTCTAGGACAAATTCAATGTCCAAATTATACAGCTGCTGATTATGCATCTGGAGTATATCAATTTAATCCAACATCAGTTGTTATAGCTGACAGTGCAACTAAATTTAAAGTAGCAATTCAACATAACTTAGCAGATAACTCTATGGTTTACGCAAGTTATGCTACAGCTCAAAAGGCTGGAGGTAATAACCCAGTTATTGGATCAACACCTGATCCATATGCACCAGAAGAAACTGGAGTATTTGAAATAGGTACAAAGAATATTTTTGCCAATGGAGCTATTTTGCTTAATGCTGCATTATTCTTTAACAAGACAGATAAGATGTTGTTCTCAAATATTGAAGATGCAGGCTCTGTAAATTACAACATTGATGCAGAGATTAATGGTTTTGAAGGTAATTTAATAGCTTATTTAAATGAAAATTTGAGACTAGATTTTAACTGGCTACTTGTAGACAGTGAATTAGGTGACATTGGTAAGCCTATATTTAATCCACTTAATCCTGGAAATATAGCAACAGTGTTGGGTGTTAATCCTCTTGGTTATACTCCTGGAGTTCAGGGTTGTGGTGGTGCTGTCGCACCATGCGGACCAGGTAATGGTGGCCCTGGTAGTGTTGATGGTCTTCCATTTGATCCAGCAGGAGCAATTTCATACTCTTATGGACTAAGAGCTGATGGAGTTCCAGTTATTATGATGAAATCTTTTGGTTTCTTGTGTGCTGCTCCAGCAACACCTACAAATATTCTCACCATGCTTACTGGATTTAATCCTCTTGCAGGCGCAAGCTGTCCATTTGCTCCAACACCAGTTGATATAGATGGAAATACTGTTCCAGGAACACCAGAACTTTCATATAGTTTATCTTTAAATAGAGATTTCCCAATGGAAGATGGAGTTTTAACAGCAAGATTAACCTATAGATATCAAGGAGAAAGAGAAGGTAACGTCTTCAATGAAGCAAGAGCCCAGTTACCTGAACATAAATTCTTCGATTTCTCAATGAAATATAATCCAAATGCAGGCAATTGGTATGTAGGTTTATATGCTAAGAACCTTGCAGATGATCAATATATTGGTGGTTGGGCTGCATCGTCACCTCTACAAGGGGGATCATACTTTGGAACCTATACTGACCCAAGAACTTATGGTGTAACATTTGGGCGTGATTTTTAATCCTTAGTTAAAATCAATTAAAAAGGCTGGTTTATCCAGCCTTTTTTCTATA